>ERZ827490.2253-NODE-2253-length-21369-cov-4.432767_pt1 | contig 21369 bp, 19 predicted proteins | sample MGYA00519770_ERZ827490 | MGnify/ENA primary metagenome ERZ827490 (study PRJEB31778, sample SAMEA3449324) | human gut metagenome | biome: human gut; feature: human-associated habitat; material: faeces | place: United Kingdom | collected 2010/2012 ...
CTGATTTTTCGCCTCTTGTGCCTCTTCTTTTTGACTGCTGCTATCGGTGATTTTTTGTGTACTACACCCTCCTAAAATCATTGTGCTTAATAAAAATAATACAAGTATCTTTTTTTTCACGTTTTTTCTCCTTACTGATGTTAGAGCTTTCTAACTTTGGATAGCTTATCATCACTTTTATTGTTTGTCAATTATGCTCTATGCTTATTGAGAATTTTTCTCATTTTATCATATAGCCACTGTTTCATATATTAAACAGAAAAACGGTATGCTGTCCTCTCTCGACTCACATACCGTCTCTTTTATTTCTTATTTTTTTATTTTACCGCACCAATTAATGTATTAATATCATCAATCTGGTTTTTCTTTAAATACTCTTCGATTCCTTTAACCGTCTCAACTGTCGCATAAGGGTTTGCAAAATTTGCTGTTCCAATGGAAACTGCTGTTGCACCGGCTAAGATAAATTCCAGAGCGTCTTCTGCATTTGAGATTCCACCCATTCCGATAATCGGAACATTGACTGTCTGAGCCACCTGATAAACCATACGCACTGCGACTGGTTTCACGATCGGTCCGGATACTCCTCCGGTCTTATTCGCTACTGCAAATGTCTTTCTGTTGATATCAATCTTCATTCCTGTCAGTGTATTGATCAGAGATACCGCATCTGCTCCACCTGCTTCTGCTGCTCTTGCAATCTCCGTGATATCTGTTACATTCGGTGTCAGCTTCATAATGATCGGCTGCTTTGCAATCTTCTTGATCTGCGCTGTCAGCTTTTCTACATTATGTGCATCCTGGCCAAATGCAAGAAATCCTGCATTAACATTCGGACAGGAAATATTGATCTCCATCATATCGATCGCTTCGTCTGCGAGACGCTCTACGACTGCAAGATACTCTTTCGGGGCGTGTCCGCATACATTTACGATGATCTTTGTATCAAAATTCTTCAGATATGGAATGTCTCTCTCACAAAACAGATCGATTCCAGGGTTCTGAAGTCCGATGGCGTTCATCATACCGCCATAAACTTCAGCTACACGCGGGGTCGGGTTTCCTGCCCACGGTACATTTGCTACACCTTTCGTTGTCACTGCTCCAAGACGGTTCAGGTCTACAAATTCTGAAAATTCTTCTCCTGAGCCAAATGTTCCGGATGCAACTGTTACCGGATTTTTCCATTCTACTCCGGCAATATTTACGCTCATGTTCATTAGATTTCCACCTCCGTAGACAAGAATACAGGACCATCCTTACAGATACGCTTGTTATTTACATTGCTGTGCGCGTCCTTCTCTTTAGTCTTACATACACATGCCAGACAGGCACCGATCCCACATGCCATTCTCTCTTCCAGTGAGATATAACACTCGATTCCGTTCTCTTCTGCGTACTGTTTGATCGCGCGGAGCATCGGAGTCGGTCCACAGGCATAGATCATATCTGCTTCCAGAGCATTTTCACGGATTGCATCCATAACATTTCCCTTTGTTCCGACACTTCCATCTTCTGTGGAAATATAAAGTTCTCCGTTCTGCTCGAACTCTTCCTTAAGGAATGTCTGTGCGTCGCGGTATCCTACTACGATCTGTTTCTTCTCGCAATCCATCTGTTTCGCCAGTTCAAGGATCGGCGGTACACCGATTCCTCCACCCATCAGAAATACTTTCTTTCCTTCAGCCTTCTCGTATGGGAATCCATTTCCAAGAGGTCCGATCACCGGAATGATATCTCCTGCTTTCAGCTTAGAAAATTCTTCTGTTCCTGTCTTCGGTCCTGTCACACGGTAAACAACACGAAGTCTTCCGTTCTCTTTATCAATCTCACAGATACTGATCGGACGTGGAAGCAGCTTGCTTCCGTCTGTCGTATACATGGAGATAAATTGTCCCGGCTTTGCGTCCTTTGCTGCCTCTGTATTGATCCACATGCTGTAGATTCCATCTGCCAGCTGTTTCTGGGAATGTACTACTGCATTTTCTTTCTGCTTTGCCATAAACTTATGCAATTCCTTTCTTGAAATTATGAGAAACACGATCTGCGGATTTCTCAATTTCTATGGTAAATTATTTTGCCGCTGCAAGTGCTCCGCTGATGTCAGCTACCATTGCTTCAACTGCTGCTCTTGATGCATCACCGAAATTCTCCGGTCCGAACTTCGCATAAGCTTCCTGCTTGTAAGCTGCAATAATTCCACGGGAAGAGTTCACAATTGCACCAAGTCCGTCTTCGTTAAAGAAATGAACAAGGTCTTTTCCCTGTCCTCCCTGTGCACCGTATCCAGGTACAAGGATGTAAGACTTCGGCATGATTTCTCTTAATACTTTACCCATCTCCGGATAAGTAGCTCCTACAACAGCGCCGATATAGCTGTACTCATCTCCCATGCAGTCAGCTCCCCACTCGGCAACCTTCTCACCAACCCACTCATAAAGCGGTCTTCCATCAATGATTCTGTCCTGGAATTCTCCACTGGACGGATTGGATGTCTTAACAAGGATGAACAGACCTTTCTTCTCTTCCTTGCATACGTCAACAAATGGATTCACTCCGTCAGATCCAAGGTACGGATTCACTGTTGCAAAGTCCTCTCCGAATGGTGTATATTCCTTGCTTCCAACCTTAATCTTTCCAAGATGTGCTGTTGCATAAGCAGCAGATGTAGAACCGATATCTCCACGCTTTACATCTCCGATGATCACAAGATCTTTCGACTTACAGTAATCTACTGTCTTCTTAAATGCCATCAATCCCGGAATTCCGAACTGCTCGTACATTGCGATCTGTGGTTTTACTGCCGGAATCAGATCATAAGTCTTGTCAACGATTTCCTTATTGAACTGCCATACTGCCTCTGCTGCTCCTTCAAGAGTCTCACCGTACTCTGCATAAGCCTTGTCAAGTACGTGCTGTGGGATATAATTCAGCATTGGATCGAGTCCAACTACGATCGGTGCACCTGTCTTTTTGATCTTCTCTACCAGTTTATTAATCATTCTTCATTCCTCCATATCTTGTTACTTTTCATCGAATCTACGATAAATGATAACCTTCTGTCTTTCCTTCAGGTTGACGCGTTACTATTTTACGCTCAATATATCATTTTTCATGATACCATATTCTGAAGGATTTTCCTAGTCATGCTTTTCTAAAAAAATAAATATGGAAAAATAAATGATATAATTTCCAAAAACAATTTATAGCTCCGTGAAACATGTGGTAAAATAAAGGAAAGAGCAAAATATATCAGAAGGAAAATAGAATTAAAAGTGAAGGGCTCCAACTTGTTCCATGACGCATTGATACCTTTCGCAGAAAGGCGGATTATATTTATGAAAAATAAACTTATTAAAACAATCTGTATTTTCACATCAATTTGTTTGATATTCCCAGCTCCTGTACGAGCTGCACAAGGTACACCAAGAATACCAAATGATGCAATTAGTATTTATTCTACCGAATTATCCTATGATTTGAGAGATCAAAATGGAAATACTATATGGGATCAAAATGGAACTGTAAAATATGAAGGAAAACCAATAGAAATCACTGCATACCCCCTCATAGGAAACGCACTGCTGCCCCGAGAAAGTTATTCTTTATCCATAGAAGGGGAGAATGTGACGAAAACATTAGTTAAAGATGCATATACAGAGGAAACCTACATCTATAACGATAGTAACTATGGATTTCAAGATAAGTATGACTCTGGAACCGTTTTAGCATGTTCATTACTTCCAATCTATCCGACTTGTAAAAGACTCGGTCTAAAAAAGGAACATGTTAGTCCTTTTTTAAATGTTTTTTTAGATATTGCTCTAGACTATACATTAGAAGAATTAAGAAATTATAATTCTATGACGGATTTTGTAAATAAAACAGGATATTTTAAATCCGATGATCTTTATGAAGATTATAGTCCTGGATATATAACTGATCTTGAAAATACTGCATTAGATAAAGCAAAATCGTGGGGATTTTCTGATGTAGATTCTTATATCTCCCATTTGTTTCAAACAGAAGAATATTCCAAGTCAGAACTTGTAAAAGAAACTTGGTATCCTATATACTTTATGATATCTAAAAATTTGGTTTCACATGAATTAGTTGAATCCGTCGCTAAAAAACATAACTATACATTGCTTGAAAAAAACGATCTCTATTACCTAAAAAGCTCTTATACACTATCTTATGCGGATTATATCGATTATAATACAAGAATGGAAGCTCCTAAATTGGCAAAAGAATTGAATGTAGATCGTGATCAAGTTACATTCTCTTATCAAGCTGAAACACGAGATGTCTATCATCTGTACTATAATTTCACTGATACTCAGCTAATAGAAGCAATTGCCGCCGAAATGGATATTTGGTCAGGTCGTTGGGATTATTATTTATATGGCGATGAGCATTTCAAATATTGGTATGAATCTAAAATCATCAGTAACCCTGGATACTATTATGGTAATTACGGAGCTGGTTTTGGTCTTATTCAAGATCAGATGACTATCAACTACGAACCGGAATATGAATACACCATTACTGGACCAGGACGAGTTACTATGACGATAACTGGTAGAGAAGATCAGAACGGACACGGCAGTGCAAATCTAAAAGGAACAGATTCTATATATCTCGATGTAGTTTCAGATAGACAAAGCAAATGGATGCACAATGCTAATGGATGGTGGTATCAAAATGCAGATGGTTCCTATCCTGTAAACCAGTGGAAATCCATTTCAGGAAATTGGTATTATTTCGATGGCAACGGTTACATGTACGAACAAGGTTGGCATTGGATCAATGGGAACTGCTATTATATGTATTCCAGCGGTTCTATGGCTTCCAATACATGGATCGATGGTTACTATGTAAATTCAAGTGGTGCTTGGGTGTAGGGCCTCCTAAGCGAAGCGTTTTTTGTATATTAGGAAAGGACTTTCCTAATATACAAAAAAAAGGGGGAAATCTGAATTAGCCGATTCCCCCCCTTTTTTAATAAAAGAAATCAATATCCGCCTGGCACAAGCAATGTAAATGGATAAACCGGAATATTTCTTACGATTCCAAACCCTATCACCACTACTAATACCACATACAAATATTTCTGATTAATCTTCTGATCCACATGATTACCACCGGTCAAAACCCAGTCAATCAATCGTGCTACAATATACATCCCAAGAAACGGGAGTAATGTCACATACATCGGATTATACCGGAATGCCATATAAAATCTTCCATGTAAAATAGAATAGCTTGCCCGCCCGGCACCGCACCCCGGACAATACAGTCCGGTAATAATATGAAAGAGGCAGGGCAGCGGATACTGGTGCGGATTATGAAAAAAGAGATAACCCGCAGCGGCCACTGCAATCACTGCCCCCGTCAGAACTGCGATGATCCTGGCTGACCTTTTTGTTTGAAATGCTTCACGCATCTTTCTCTTCCAAATCATCATCCGCTCACTTTTTAATAATAGTAATAAGCCGAACCGGAAACTGCCCCTGTCACGATCAGAACCATGTAGATCAACCATGTAAGAAGACCAATTGCAAAGGATACGATAATCCAGATTCTTGCCATCTTCGCATTATTCTGTGCTTCTTCAAGATTTCCTGCCAGCATAGCACTATTGATCTTCGCCGAGAATACGATTCCCACTACACCAAACGGGAGACAGCAACATAATGTTGAAATAATTGATAATATAAGATATGGAACCCAGTTCACTGGCTTCTGTGGCATTCCATTGAAATTATTCTGCTGATAATATCCCTGGTTCTGCTGACCATAGTTTGGAGCTTGCTGAGTATAATTCTGATTCTGCTGGTTATAATTCTGATTTTGCTGACCATACCCCTGTCCATACTCATAGTTGTTTGATTCACCATAGAAAGTATTCTGCTCCTGAGTCACACTTTTGTATGGATCGTTCTGATATGAACCTTCCACATCCTCTGGCTGTGTTGGTTCTGTCGGCTGCACATCTTCTTCTGGCTGCACTTTTTCTTCCGGCAGCACATCTTCTTCTGACTGCACTTTTTCTGTCGGCTGCTGTACCTCTGCTGTATCTTCTGTTATGTTATCTATTGTCTCTTCCTTTACCTGTGATACAGGTTCCATCTTCTGTACCGGCTGCTTCGCCCCGCAATTCGGACAGAACTTACAACTATCCGATATCTCCTGATAACAGTTCATACATCTCATCATCTCTACCTCGCTTTCGTAAGTCACAATTCTCACTTTCCCAGAGCACTGACCAATTTGCTCACTTGTTCGTTTTGCGACTTTATTTCTTATATCATAACATTAATATCACCAAAAAACTTGTATCTTCATTAAAAATTAACACTTTTCTTTTCCCAAACGGATTTCTTCCATCTGTTTTGCAGTTTCCTCATCAAGATAATCCAGAAGATAATTTTTCAGATTTACCTGCCTGCCCAGATGCTCTCCCCTGAGTTCTTTTAATGCCAACTCAACCTCTTCTTTCAGACCTGGCGCAGACATTCTGTGAGCCCCCTGCCCCATGATGATCACCTGCTCAAGTCCATCTGATGTGGCTACGGTTACATCTGCATTCTTCGCAATCCTGCGGACTGTCTTCTCAATATATTGATCTGCTGTTTCTGCTTCTTTCGTATAGACGATATAAATGTTATGATATTTCATCACTTCACCCGGATTCCCCTCTACTTTATAAGCATCATACACAAGGATCAGGGTACATTTGCGGAATCCCTGATAGTTACTTAGAATATCTGCAAGCTTTCCTCTTGCTGCACCAATATCTCTTTCTGAAAGTTCTTTCAATTCCTCCCATGAAAAAATTATATTATATCCGTCTACCAGCAGGTATTCTTCTGTTCCGGCTTTCGCTCTCCGGCGTGCTTCCCACTTCGGATCCTGGTAAGCGCTTCCCGGCTCTCTTGTCTTTTCCTTTGCCCGGACAGTTACAGGACCTGTAGAACGATTCTTCTTTGGATCCGGTGTACGGACATAGATCGCATCCAACTCTTCCTGTGTCAGTTCAATACTGGAGTGCCTGCGTTTTGGAAGTGTCACCTCCATTATATCCATTTCATCATCATTTCCTGATTCCAATGTATGCTCCATATGCATATATTCTTCAACTTCATCCCAATCCACAACAAATCCTGCTCCATGTGCACAGAATACAGAACCTGTCGGATTCGCCAGATCTGCCTCCGAATCATAGGTTGACGCTGCCAGAACTTCTTCCTGATTATGACAAATATCATAACCTTTCAACGAAACTGCTATTCTTCCACGTCCACCTGTATAGGCAGTGAATTCTTTCTGATATCCACGCATCAGGGACACCGGTGCACTTCCTGTCAGCACTGTTGTCTCTTCTTCTATCATCGGTGTTCCGAATTTGCCGGACATATTTTGGATATCTGTCATAGCTCGTCCTACATTTTCTGATGGAAGTTCCATTCGGAATTCATAATATGGCTCCAGAAGAATACTGTCTGCTTTCTTTAATCCCTGACGCACTGCACGATAAGTTGCCTGACGAAAATCTCCGCCTTCCGTATGTTTCTGATGTGCACGTCCGGAAGTCAGCGTAATCTTCATATCCGTGATTGGTGAACCTGTCAGCACACCTTTGTGCTCCTTCTCTTCCAGATGTGTCAGAACAAGCCGCTGCCAGTTTCTGTCCAGAATATCTTCACTGCACTCTGCTGCAAACTGCATTCCGGATCCACGTTCTCCCGATTCCAGACGCAGATGCACTTCTGCATAATGACGTAATGGTTCAAAGTGTCCTACACCTTCTACCAGTGCTGTGATCGTCTCTTTGTAAACAATACTTCCTTCACCGAATTCTACCAGCACACCAAAACGTTCCTTTATCATCCGCTGTAAAATCTCAATCTGCACATCTCCCATCAGCTGCACATGAATCTCAGAAGTCTGCTCTTCCCATACAATATGAAGTTCTGGTTCTTCTTCCTCTAAAATCTTTAGGTTCAAAAGCATCTTATGTACATCACAGTCATCCGGAAGAAGGATCTGGTAGGTCAATACCGGTTCCAATACCGGTAAATCCGACTCTTCTTCTGCGCCGATTCCCTGCCCGGGTCTTGTATTTTCCAATCCGGTAACTGCACATACTCTTCCGGCTTCTACTTCCTTAACAGCCTCAAATTTCTCACCGGAGTAGATCCTGATCTGATTGACCTTTTCATTCAGTTCTTCCACTACATCTTTTACTTTCAGTCTTCCACCTGTCACTTTCAGATAGGTCAGACGGTTTCCCTGATTATCCCTTGCAATCTTATAAACCTTTGCCCCAAACTCTGCCGGATAAGTCTTATCTTTCATATACCGATCAAGTCCATCCAAAAGTTCTTCCACACCTTGAGAATGTAGTGCCGAACCAAAATAACATGGAAACACCTGGCGGTCTGCAACCGCTTTTTGTACTTTATCCAAAGAGATTCTTCCCTCTTCCAGATATTCTTCCATCATATCATCTTCACAGACAGCCAGCTCTTCCAGCACCTCTTCCACTGCGCTCTCTTTCGTATGTAAATATACTTTTCCACCCGGGCAGTCAGATTCTGTCATGATATCCACAAATGGAACGACATTTTCCCCAAAACGCTTGCGAAGTTCTTTCAGAAGTTTTTCACCATCCGTTCCTTCCTGATCCATTTTATTCACAAAAAGAAAGGTCGGAATGTGATATCTTTTTAATAACTTCCATAATGTCTGTGTATGTCCTTGCACACCATCTGCTCCACTGACAACAAGCACCGCGCAATCCAGAACCTGCAGAACGCGTTCCATCTCCGCAGAAAAGTCCACATGTCCCGGTGTATCAAGAAGTGTGATTGTGCGATCCTTCCACTGGAATACTGCCTGCTTGGAAAAAATAGTGATCCCACGTTCTCTTTCCATCTGATCTGTATCTAGAAACGCATCTTTATGATCCACTCTGCCAAGCTTCCTGATTGCTCCGGCATGATAGAGCATGCTTTCTGACAGTGTCGTCTTTCCGGCATCCACATGCGCTACAATACCTATATTTATATATCTGTCCGGCTTATTTTCTGAGTTATTCCCCATAAAATCTGCCCCTTTCATTGTTTTCTCGTTTTCGGTGTTCGGCGTGTCAATAAGTATAAATTGCTTATTTGTGCAAGCACAAACGCAATTTATACTTTTGACACTTACATCATATCATAAGAAAGAAAAGGAGTCGACTGCTCTTCTTTACAGCCAACTCCTGCTTTTCTTTCTCTGTTATCTTCTAATTATTCACTGAATGATGCACAACCAGGCTTTCCCGATCGATTGCCTTAAAAGAATATCCCAGATTTTTATAGTACTCCATTACCGTCGGAAGTGCCTGAATGGTAGACTCCTTCGCCTCTGTGTCATGGAACAGGAGCATTACTTTGGTATACTCATCCGTTTCTGACTGTGCGATGATCTGATCTGCCGTAACCGTTCCTCCATCTCCACTGCTCACATTCCAGTCATAATACTGGTATCCCTTATCCAACACCTGCTGTGTCAGCTGTGTCATAATTCCTGCCGAGTATTTTTTTGAAATAGAATTCGATGCGCCTCCCGGAAAACGGATAAAGCATGGAACAAATCCAAGCTGTTCTTTTGCCACCTCTCCTATTTTCTCAAGATCATCAAAATAAGCATCCACAGATGCATAGACCTGATCATATTCATGAGTGTAACTGTGAAGTCCAACTGTATGTCCCTCATCATAAACCTTCTTGATCATAGGAAAATAATCCGGCTGCTGGGCAGTAATGAAAAAGGTAGCTTTTGCATCATACTGATCCAGAATATCAAGCACACGCTGCGTATTTGCAGACGGACCATCATCAAATGTCAGATAAACGACTTTCTCATCATCCTGCGGATCCATGGTTCCAACTGCAACTCCCGGCTGCAGAGACATGGACTTATCTCTTTCTGCCTTTGCTGCCTCTTCTGCTTTTTTCGCTTCTTCTTCAGCTTTTTTCTTCTCTTGTGCTTCTTTCTCTTTCTGCATTTCTACCTGACGTAAAGCTGCTGCTTCCCGCGCATTTGCCACCATACATACACCTGTTCCGACAATCGCAAAAAACACAAGACCTACCAGTATGTTGAAATAAATATTGTTCTCCTGCCGCATTCTTTTGTAACTGTGCATGACACTCACCATTGTATCTTTTATCTTTATCAAAATTTTCTTTATCTTTTGCTGCATTCTTTCTCCCATTCCCTCTGCATTACTGTAAACAACGCTCTTTTTCTTACGAATATTGCTGACATCATCATTTCCGGCATCTTTGGCATACAATATCCATATGATTATATTTATTATAGACCATATATCTTAAATATATAGTAATGATTCATTAAGAATTATTCGAAAAATATTACATTTCTGTTACTTACTATCCTGTACTACTGTTCACACTACCACGAGATCAACAATGAATCCCTTTCATCTGCATTTGACCATTTTCTTTACAAGTGTTAAAATAATTTGTAACTGTTCAGAGCCAAGCAAAATTTCATAAAACAGCTATAAAATGCTTGCATTTTTAAGACTGTTTTTGAAATTTTATTTGGCGGATACGCCACACCGACGAAATGCGTAGCATTTTGGAGGTTGGCTCTGAACAGTTACAATAATTTTACAGATAAGCAATCACAGCATTCGTATGATCTGCTATAGAACATAGAAAGGAGAATATCCGCAATGGAGGATAAGCGTATCACCAAAACAAAATGTGCTTTAAAGTCTGCTCTTTTGGAGCTTTTAACCACACAGGCTTTTGATGTAATTTCAATCACTGAATTATGTAAGATTGCCAATGTCAGCCGGATCACTTTCTACACACATTATAAAGATAAATTTGCCCTCCTTGACGACATTTTCAATGATATGCTGATTATTGGAAAAGAGGGATACCATCGCAGACAAGAGGAAAACAATCCTGAAAACAATCTCACACAGGGATATCTGAACGTTTTGGACAGTATTTTGTCTCTTTACTATGAACGTTATGATTTTTTCCAGCATGTCGTACCGGAAACAAATCCTTACCTGGCTTTTCGATTTTATCGGATCCTTTTAGACACGGTAGAATCTCATACAGATAAGCTGAAGGCTTCTTATTCTTTAAAATATTCTGCAAGACAGATTGCCGGATTCATCTGCTTTGGTCTGTTCGGATTTATCAGTGAGTCTTATACATCAAAAGTACCGTTAGAACAGGTTCAGGCCGGAGCAAGACAACTTTTAACAGATCTTCTGCAATCCAAAATTCTTGTATAATGTTTTGCATTTGTAACTGTTCAGAGCCAAGCAAAATTTCAAAAAAAGATGTAAAATGCTTGCATTTTTAGATGTAAACATGAAAAAGAACATGCACCACAGTTTCAAGACTCCTTAAACTGAAGCTTTTATTCTCTGGTCATGTTCTTTTTTATTTTTAATAGTTACGCCTCTTTTTCTTTGTAATGATGCGCCTCTTCGAGCATCATATCTTTCACTTTCATCAGTCGGATCTGTGTACTACGCTCATTCTCATCCAGTTTCATCGTAATGTATTTGATACTTTCCTCTGTCTCTGGAATGATAACATGCTCCAGTGCATTTACACGACGTCTTGTCTTCTCAATCTCTGCCGCCATCAGCTGACATGCTTTTTCACATTCTGCAAGTCGGATCATGTCTGGGAGGATATCTGATAAAGACTTCACTGCTCCATCAAGATCGCTGGAAGTAAATGCAAATCCATAAGAATAGATATCATTTTCATCCGCTGTTCTTGTTTTGGATGTGAAGGTCGGAATCTCAACACTCATAACATTCTTCTCATCAACTATAAGTCCAACTTCCTGCTTCGGAGCCATCAATGCAGTATTCAGTGCTGCCTCTGACATTCCGGCCCGGGCAATAACAAAATTGCGGTTCGCAGAGAGAATCCCTTCTTCTACACGAAGTCTCACTTCCATATTTTCTCGGACAAGATCTAGATACTGGCGCATCAGCTCATCACGCTTATCTTTCAAAAGCTTGTGACCACGAATGGCTGTAATCCGCTTTTTCTTCAAACGGGTCAGTTCCATACGGGTTGGATTCACTTGTTTCGCAGCCAATACCGCCACCTCCTCTTTCTATCTTCGATCACTCTGTCTGTTCTTACTCTTTGTCGTAATATTCATCCAGATATTTATCGTCAATTCGTTTGAGTTCGGTACGCGGCAGCATGCGAAGCAGCTTCCAGCCGATATTCAATGTTTCTTCAATGCTTCGATCTGTCTGGTATCCCTGAGATACATATTCTTTCTCAAATGCATCTGCGAAACGTGCATACTTCAGGTCAATTTCTGTCAGTGCGGCCTCTCCCAGGATAACCATCAGCTCTTTTGCATCTTTACCACGCGCATAAGCGGCAAACAACTGATTCATCGTATTGGAATGATCTGCTCTTGTCTTACCTGCTCCGATTCCTTTATCTTTCAGACGAGACAGAGATGGAAGAACATCAATTGGAGGTGTTACTCCTTTTCTGTAAAGCTCACGGCTTAAGATGATCTGTCCTTCCGTGATATATCCTGTCAGGTCAGGGATTGGATGAGTCTTGTCATCCTCTGGCATTGTCAGGATCGGGATCATTGTGATACTTCCCTTCTTGCCATTCTGACGTCCTGCTCTTTCATACAGTGTTGCGAGGTCTGTGTACAGATATCCCGGATATCCACGACGGCCAGGAACTTCCTTTCTGGCTGCAGATACCTCACGCAATGCATCTGCATAGTTTGTGATATCTGTCAGAATAACAAGGACATGCATATCTTTTTCAAATGCAAGATACTCCGCTGCTGTCAGCGCCATACGTGGTGTTGCGATACGCTCGATTGCCGGGTCATTCGCAAGGTTTACAAACAATACTGTTCTGTCGAGTGCTCCTGTCTCGCGGAAGCTTTCGATAAAGAAGTTAGACTCCTCGAAAGTAATACCCATGGCAGCAAATACAACCGCAAAGTTTTCATTTGTTCCAAGTACCTTTGCCTGGCGGGCAATCTGTGCAGCCAGCTGCGCATGCGGCAGACCGGATGCTGAGAAGATTGGAAGCTTCTGCCCACGAACCAGCGTATTCAGTCCATCAATTGCAGATACTCCTGTCTGGATAAACTCCTCCGGATAACATCTCGCTGCCGGATTCATTGGCAGACCATTGATATCCATTCTGGCATCCGGAAGGATCTGCGGACCTTCATCGATCGGATTACCAAGTCCATCAAAGACACGTCCAAGCATATCTTCTGATACGCCAAGTTCCATGCTTCGTCCAAGAAATCGTACTTTGCTGTTGGAGAGATTAATACCTGTTGAACTTTCAAACAGCTGTACAAGAACATCGCTTCCGTTTACTTCCAGAACCTTACATCTTCTTGTCTCACCACTCGCCAGCTCGATTTCTCCAAGCTCATCATATGTTACGCCTTCTACTCCATGCACCAGCATCAGAGGTCCGGCCACTTCCTGAATGGTTCTATATTCTTTTGGCATTTAACCTTCCTCCTTTACAAATGCTGCTGCAATCTGAGCGCTTAATGTCTCATCGACCTGCTTAAATTCTTCATCAAGCTTATCTTCTGTCACATATTTAAAACGTCCGATCTGCTCTCTGACCGGCATTGAGATCAGCTTCTGAAGTGATGCACCATCTTTTAATGCATCGGTTGCTCTGTCAAAGAATTCATTAACGAGAACCATCATCATATGCTGTTTCTTCAATGACGTATACGTATCTACTTCATGGAAAGAGTTCTGATGCAGGAAGTCCTCACGGATTGATCTTGCAGCTTCCATCTTCAGACGGTCGGACGGTGAAAGTGCATCCATACCTACCATCTTAACGATCTCTTCCAGTTCTGCTTCTTCCTGAAGCAGTGTCATCATCTTCTGACGGCCTTCCATCCAGTCTTCGGCAACCTGTCCGTTAAACCATTTTTCCATATCATCCAGATACAGGGAGTAACTCTTCAACCAGTTGATTGCCGGGAAATGTCTCTTGTATGCCAGGGAAGCATCCAGTCCCCAGAACACTTTGACGATACGAAGTGTAGCCTGAGATACCGGCTCAGATGTATCACCACCCGGAGGAGATACTGCTCCGATAACGGAAAGTGCTCCTTCTCTTCCTTCTTTTCCAAGAGAAACTACATGTCCGGCACGCTCATAGAACTGAGCCAGACGACTTCCAAGATACGCCGGGTATCCTTCTTCACCTGGCATCTCTTCCAGACGTCCTGACATCTCACGAAGTGCCTCTGCCCAACGGGATGTAGAGTCTGCCATAAGTGCTACAGAATATCCCATATCACGGAAATACTCTGCTATTGTAATTCCTGTGTAAATGGATGCCTCACGAGCTGCAACCGGCATATCCGATGTATTTGCGATCAGAACAGTTCTCTGCATCAAAGGCTGTCCTGTCTTCGGGTCCTTCAGTTCAGGGAACTCGTTCAGAACGTCTGTCATCTCATTTCCACGCTCTCCACATCCGATGTAGACAACGATATCTGCCTCAGCCCATTTTGCAAGCTGATGCTGGATCACTGTCTTTCCACTTCCGAAAGGTCCCGGAACGGCCGCAACACCGCCCTTGGCGATTGGGAAGAATGTGTCGATGACACGCTGTCCTGTTACAAGTGGCATTTCCGGCGGAAGTTTCTTCTTATACGGACGACCGCGACGAACCGGCCACTTCTGCATCATAGTTAATTCTTTTTCGCCTTTTTCTGTTTCAACAACTGCTACAATATCTTCTACTGTAAATGTTCCTTCTTTGATTTCCTTGATGGTTCCTTTAATTCCATAAGGAACCATGATCTTCTGCTGTACAAGAACTGTTTCCTGAACTGTACCGATCACATCTCCTGTCTCTACTTCATCTCCAACCTTTACAGTAGGAACAAACTCCCATTTCAGATTTCTCTTAAGAGACGGAACTTCAACTCCTCTTTTCAGGTTATTTCCGGAAATCTTCATAATATCATCCAGTGGTCTCTGGATTCCGTCATAAATACTTGCAATCAGACCAGGTCCTAATTCTACAGACATTGGAACATCCATAGATTCAACCGGTTCTCCAGGTCCGAGACCTGATGTCTCTTCATATACCTGGATGGATGCCTCGTCACCGTGCATCTCAATGATCTCTCCGATCAGACGCTGTTCCGATACACGGACAACGTCAAACATATTCGCATCACGCATTCCCTCTGCGATAACAAGAGGTCCTGCGACTTTTTTAATCACTCCTGTGCTCATTCGCTTACTCCTCCAAACAGAATATCTGATCCGACGGCCTGCTCGACCGTCTTCTTCACGCCTTCAACTCCGGCTCCTGTATTCCCCGACACACCCGGAATCTGAATGATCGCCGGAAATGTCTGCTCGCCGTACTTGTTGATTTCTGACGGAATCTGTGCAGCCACAGCCTCTGTAATATAGATAATGCCGTAATTTCCTTCTGCAAGCTGGCGAAGCTTTGCCTTCGCCTCATCCCGGTCTTTCACAGGGCAGATGCTAAGACCGAGGGTGGCAAATCCATAGATACTGTCATAATCGCCCATTACTGCAATCTTATACATACATCTCCCTTATCCTTTCCCGGATTGCTTCATCCGGAAATTCATTCTGCTTTCCGGTCAGTATAATCCGTACTGTCTTGATCTCATTTTGTCTGGCTAACAGATACGCCAGAAGCGGTCCAACAGAAAATGATTCGTATTTCTGTGACCTCATGGAATCTGTCATTTTATTATCACACCAGCGTTCAAATGCAGACGGTGATATACGCAGTGCATCGGCACCTTCACGATAAGATGTTCCTTCCAGATACTGTGCGATCTCCTCCGCACCGGCCAATGCTGCCTGTGTCAGCTGATCCACATTGATCTCGGAACAATTCACCATTGCCTTCTTCATGAAATCTACATTTTTTCCTGTCTTCTGAGATCTTACTGCAATCTTAATATCAGCGATTGCAACTGCTGTCTGTGCATACTCTTCAATGATCTTCTCACCTGATTTTTTCCCTGCTTCCAGCATAGCTTCCAGTGTTGCGCGATCAATAATAAGATCACACAACTGTCCGTCTCTTGTGTGAAGCAGAGTGTCAAATGCTTCTCTTGCTGTTGCCGGCATATTTCCCGGCAGCTTATCAAACTCTTTGTTCTGAACAATTGCATACATTTCTTCTCCAGAAATCTCACAATCATCATAGAAGATATTTTTATTCTCTACTTCCGTACATACTTCTTTGATCGCTGCTTTCAGATTGTGATAAAGCTTTGGAAGGGACAGAACATCGAATACATGCATATCCGGTGCCACCTCACGGATTGTCTGCCACATCTTCTCTTCTTCCTTATTCAGAACTTCATCTGCATCCAACGTTCCTGCTGTCAGATCTCCCCAGCCCTTTTCAACCAGAAGCTGTAGAGCCTGTTCTGCACTCTTGCACGCAAGAAGCTGTTCGATCACTGCATTCGTTAAAAGAGAGACTTCCAGTGCACGGATTCTGGCAACCGCATAGGTATATTTTGTCTTACTCAAGATTATCCCTCCTTGCGGCTACACTGCTGTAAACAGCTGCCGGTTCACTTTATCTGATAACTCTTCTCTTCTTGCATCAAACAACGCTTTGATCGTACAATTTTCTTCGATGCCGCCATAGGTCAGGATAAATCCCCCATCCATTCCTTCCGGCACTGTCTCTGTAAGTTCCAGGCTTCCGCCTTTCTTCTTCGCTGTTTCATATACTTTTTCCATATACCCCTGAGGCATACGTTTTCTGTCTTTCTCTGTAAAACAGATGGTTCCTGCTTCCGGAAGTACATACTTCTCAAGAACCTTTTCAAGCATTGCAAAATAAGCTGCATCATCAAGTTCTCCGACTGCTTTGTAAGCATCTTCAAGAACTTCTCTGATCACTTCCTGTTTCGCCTCAAGTACTGCCTTGCGCTTTCTCATATCTGATGAAGAGGCCAGGCGTTTCACAGAATCTTCTGCTCTGGCTTCTGCCTGTGCGATGATCTTCCGTGCATCCTTCTCTGCCTGTACTTTTGCTTCCCCAATTATAGAATCCGCCTGTGCGTGTGCCTGTGCGAGTATCTCTTTTGCATTCTCCTGCGCCTCTGCGATTATCTGCGCTTTCATTTTGTCAAGTCCACTCATCTCCACGCTCTCCTTTTTATTTATTTCTTACAGCTGGATACCACTTACTGCGAGGAAGGAAATCAGAAGAGCCAGGATCGCATATGTCTCAACCATTGCCGGGAACAGCATCGCTTTACCAAACTGCTCTGGTTTCTTTGCAACGATTCCGATAGAAGCTGCTGCTGTCTTTCCCTGTGCGATACCTGAGATCAGTCCAACGATACCGATTGGGAGACAAGCTGCAAGGATCATAAGTCCTGACTGAACACTTACCTCTACTCCGCCACCGCCGAGGATACCGATCTTAGAAAGTGTAATAAATCCAACAAGCAGTCCATACAGTCCCTGTGTACCTGGGAGCAGCTGCATAATAAGCACTTTTGCGAATTTACTAGGGTCTTCTGTAACAACACCTGATGCTGCCTGTCCTGCGATACCTACACCCAACGCAGATCCTGCGCCTGCGAATAATACTGCGATTGCTGCACCTAATAATCCATATACAACTCCAAGTTCACCTGCTATATTCATAATGTTGTTTCCTCCTTAACATCAACATATTTCGTATTTTCTTTAAAAGGCTCGAATGCTTTTCCGCCGCCTTCATAAAATTTTCCGAAGAATTCCACAAACTGTAAACGGTTTGTGTGTACATAAGCTCCCAGCAGATTGATTGCCAGGTTCAATACGTGTCCTACAATGAAGATCACAATGAAAAGGATCACACCGATCACATTGTTTGGAAGCATTGCTCCCATCTGATTGATAACGGATGCGATAACTCCTGTTGCAAGTCCCAGTGCAAGAAGTCTTGAATAGGACAATGCATCACTGAGCCATCCTGTTACGTTATACAGATCATATGCTCCAAGCGCAAGTCGAAGCGCCGGATTTTTGTTTGCTCTTCCAGACATCAGCACAATACCAATTGCTCCGCCGGCAGCCATCACTTTTGCAGCAGTGTTCAAAGCCGCTGGGAACACAATCGTTGTCTGTGCGATTGATGCAAAGATGTCACTTGGAAGCAGCATCAGAATCAATCCGACCAGCATCACAAACCAAAGTACAACGTCACAGATAAAATCTACAACCTTTCCATCTTTTAAACACAGATAACCTTTAATTCCAAGTCCTACGAACAAATGAATTGTTCCAAATAACAAAGAATAAACCAGAAGTTTCATTGGATCATTCAATGGAACAAACCAAAGTGCCGGAACTGTTACCGTATGTCCGAAGAATTTTTCTGAAACAATGTCTACGATATTTCCAAAATATCCTCCAAATAGAACGCCCCATATAAGTGTAGATACTCCACAGTAGAAGAACAGTTTCAAAGATTTTGCCATGTTCTGTGACATTCTTGGATATTTCTTCACAAGAATCGCACACACAATTGCAACAACTGCTCCATACGCTGCATCTGACAACATCATTCCGAAGAAAAATACATAGAAGAATGACATGATCGTTGTCGGATCGATCTCTCCGGCATGCGGTAATCCATAAGATTCTACAATGCCTTCCATGTTTGTAGAGAATGGGTTATTCTTTAAAATAACCGGTGCTTCTTCACCTTCGTCAATGTCTTCAATATCTACCATACAGTTATATTTCTCTGTCAAAGATTTCTCTACCGGACCTGACTCACATGCCGGTATATATCCACTTATCACAAATGTACGCTTTGACTGAAGAAGATCTCCGAGAACTGCATACTTATCTGCTCGGACTCTGTAATAATCTGCTACGGCCTGAAGTTCTTTTCTTTTGGAAGCCAGGCTCTTAAGTTCTGCCTCGCACTGCGTCATCCGCTCTCTTGACGCTGCTATCTCTGCTTCCAGTACTTCCTTCTGCTCTTTTGGTGTCTTGCTCCAGTTCTGGGACGGTCTTGCAAATCCTGCACTTCGAAGTGCTTCTTCCACTGTCTGGAGTTGTTCTTTCAAACAGATGACTGCAATGCAGATCATATTAGATTCTGCTGAAACTAAATGTACATCGACCCCTGTTTTCTCCATCACTTCCGGAGTCTTCTCAAGTAGAATGGAATAAATGTTCTCAAGAGTAAGCTCTCCCGGCATTGTTCCCAGGATCAAAGCAGTCCTTTTTGTCTTCCCTTCCTGAAGCGGAACATCTAATGCCATCCACGGCATCAGACTTTCAATCTGATTCTCAATCTTTGCTATACCTGCTCTAAGCTCAGCATACTCGCGATCAAGATCATAAATTCCGCGGGCTGTCTTGATTAATTCCGGTCCAGATATCTGAACCTTTTCTTCCAACTCGCGATCGATCAGTTCTTTTCCTTCCAGCGAAGAAAGTAATGACTTTTTCTCCGGAGCGTAAGCATCCAGAATCCCCAGTGCCTGATCTGCTGCCGTTGCCGCTTTTTCAAATTTCATCCGCTGTCCGGTTGTGTCTATCTTTTGGAAGAATGCATCCTCTTCTTTGTCCCTGTCAACTTCAAGAACTCCAAGATGCTGTAACTGTTCCAGGATTGCTTTTCGATCTTTCTTCAGGGCACAGATGCTGATTTTCTGCATCTTAAGTACCGCCATAATCTTATCCCTCCTTTTTTGTTACGACCACATGGATCAGATTAATTCAGAAAGAACCAGCTGCACTGCTGCATCCTTTTTCTCTCTTGCAGAAACCTTCAGCTCTTCGATCACATCTTTGAGCTTCTCTGCTTCTTTATCTTCCTGATTTTTCGCCTCTTCTCTGGCTTTCTCATCCAGTCCACCGGCAGTTCTTTTCGCCTCTTCTATAAGTTCTTCATGAATCTGCTTTGCCTGAAGAGATGCATCTTTCAGAATCTGTTCTTTCTGTTCCTGTGCTTTTACAAGAATCTCTTCTGCCTGCTGTTCTGCTTCTTTAATTGACCGGATTGTCTCATCCACCATAGTATCTACACCACCTTTCTTGTCTCCCCTTTTTATTGTTCTTATGTGATTTTGAACAATAAGATTTCTTCGCTGCATGTTGTTACTGCACATTAATATCTAAGGATTACGCTGTTCGCAGCACGTATCAATATATTATTACCATACTTTTCTTTCCTATTCTCTTTCTGTTTGTAACTTTCGCACAACGATGTTATTTTAAACATAGCATATTTTGTCGTAATAATCAAACTTTTTATTAGATTTTTATAAATAATTTTTAGATTACTAAATATTTCGTCTATTTTTTGTAGTTTATTAAACGTTTTTTGTGTATTTGTATAAATATCTGATTATTTACCATTCAAAAAAGGAACAAGATCAAACCTTTTTACAAATGATTTGACCCTGTTCCTTTTTCACTTTATTTCCAATGAAGTTCGTGCAGCTCTCCACTTAAATTCATTCCTGCAAATCCATTCTGTCGCAGTGCTTCATACAACACAATTGCCACCGAATTACCAAGATTCAATGAGCGGATATCTCCGTTCATCGGGATTCTCATACAGTCTTCCTCATTCTCTACAAGAATCTCTTCCGGGATTCCCGCACTCTCTTTTCCGAACATAATATAGCAATCCGGCTCATACTCTACATCTGTATAGACCTTGTGTGCTTTTGTTGTCGCCATATAGATTTTTGCTCCTGGATTCTTTTCAAGAAAATCCTGATAATCGATATAAGTTGTCACGTCAAGATCTTTCCAGTAATCCATACCGGCACGTTTTAATGCTTTCTCATTCAGCTTAAATCCCAATGGCTCGATCAGATGAAGCCTTGTCCCTGTTGCCACACAGGTTCTTCCGATATTCCCGGTATTTGCCGGAATTTCCGGCTCATAAAGTACAATGTTTAACATAATTATCGCCTCTTCTATCTTCTTGTTCTTCTGATTCTTTTCGTTCTTTCCACCAACGGCTCAGTTCATCCGGTGCCGGACGATCCAGATAACGGGTTTCTTCTCCATTTACAAGTGTTCTTGCATTCTGTTCTTTTACAAATCCGATCCTTACTGCCGGAACACCTGCATTCTTCAAGCTTTCCAATGTCTCTTCTCCATGCTCTGTCAATACGAGATAGCTTCCGGCCGATGTAAGAAGATATGGGTTTAACTGAAAGAATTCACAGATTTCCACTGTCTCCTGCTTAAGTGCAAGTTTTGAGAAATCAATCTCAAATCCTGTCTTTTCT
>ERZ827490.2254-NODE-2254-length-21352-cov-4.439311_pt1 | contig 21352 bp, 19 predicted proteins | sample MGYA00519770_ERZ827490 | MGnify/ENA primary metagenome ERZ827490 (study PRJEB31778, sample SAMEA3449324) | human gut metagenome | biome: human gut; feature: human-associated habitat; material: faeces | place: United Kingdom | collected 2010/2012 ...
AGTAGGAATGTTCTGGAAATTCAGAACAACAACGCCAAGTGCCAGAATCACATAAATTGCTGCCATAAATGGAACAAGCTTTTCTGTAACCTGTCCAATTCTCTTAATTCCTCCAAGAAGGATCATGCCGATCAGAATAGCAAGTACAATTCCAATAATCAGATTTAATGTTCCAACAGAATCCTTTTCTATGATTCCATAATTAAAAAGTGCAGAATCGATTGCTGTTGTAATTGTATTCACCTGTGTTGCATTTCCCGTTCCAAATACAGTCAGAACTCCGAATGCAGCGAACAGATAAGCCAGCCAGTGCCAATGTGCTTTCAGACCGTTTTTGATATAATACATCGGTCCACCGACACGATCTCCTTCTGCATTCGTCTCATGGAAATGAACTGCAAGAGTAACTTCTGAAAACTTTGTACACATTCCAAGAAGTGCTGAGATCCACATCCAGAACACTGCGCCCGGCCCTCCGATTGCGATTGCTCCTGCGACTCCGGCGATATTTCCTGTTCCGACCGTCGCCGCCAGCGCGGTACAAACTGCCTGGAACGGAGTCAGTGCACCGTCAGATGCATCTCTTTTGCGGAGCATTCTTCCGATCGTCACTTTCATCGCATACGGAAATTTTCTGATCTGAAGGAAGTCGGTCCGGATACTTAAGTAAAGCCCGACTCCAATAATGCAGATCATAGCCGGAACGCCCCAGATAAAGTTGTTCACAGCACTATTTACTGATTCTATCGTAGATAACATACTTCTTCAATTCCTTTCTTTTATGATATTATTACGTCGACTGTTCATCACATTAAATCGATAAATCATTAAAATAACTTTTAAATTATACCATAAAAGTGGGGAAATGTATAGAATTATTCCAATACTTCTTTCGAATCAAACTGATCCATAAACTCCGCATATTTTGCTGAATTTTCAAATACCGGCTTATAATTTTTAACAAGCTCTCTGCTTCTTGCTGCTTTTTCTTTCAAAAGTCCATAGGCTCCAAGTGCAAACATCTTCGCAGTGACAATATAAGCTTCTTCCTCATCCGTCACTTCAAATTCTACCTGATGGAGTCCACCCTTTACACCACCTGTATTAAATGTATATACAGGCATTAAGTGCTGGACATCACCGACATCTGTAGATCCTCCCGTATGTCCTGAGGCCTCGATCACATTTGTTTCCGGTGCAGAAAGTTCTGCTGCTCTTTTTAATTCTGGGAGTGCTTCTTCCGCAAGTGTCGGAAGGTATCCCGGAAGTGTTGTGATCTCAACCTTCGCTCCCATTGCAGTAGCTCCTGCGTGAAAGGATCGGTCTGTTTTCTTCGCTGCATCTGTAAATGCCTCGATTGTTTTAGCTCTTACCAATGTCTCTACTACAACTTCATCAGGCACTACATTTACCAGGTTGCCACCCTTTGTAATGATCGGATGGACACGGACACAATCCTCATCACGGAATGTCTCTCGATTCAGACCGAGTGCCTGCAGACCAAGTGACGCCGCCGACAGAGCATTTACACCTTGTTCCGGTGTTCCTGCCGCATGGGCTGCCTTACCTAAACAACGGATCACTTTAGATACAAATCCATTTCCGGTTCCACTTCCTACTATGATGTCATCCCCCGGTGCAATGTGATGTGTAATACAAAGATCAATATCATCAAATGCGCCGATACGAAGCAGCTCACATTTTCCACCGCCATATTTTATTTTGCCCTGTGCACGCAGCTCATTTTTGAATCCAATTTCACCATACTCTTCCGCCGGTGTTGCAAAAAACACCACCTGTCCATCCAGTTTTTCCGCGATCTCCGGAACTGTAAGAGCCAGTGCCGCACCAAAGATTCCAGCCATCTGTGCATGATGTCCGCAGCAATGTGCCGCATCTGTCTCTGGATTCGCATGAGCATGCTCCGGAATCCTAAGTGCATCAAGTTCTCCAAGAAGTGCAAGGCTTGCTGTATCTTTCTTTTCTTCATTTAAATACGCTTTTGTTCCTGTAATTGCAAGTCCGGTTTCTGTGCGCAGACCTAATTCTTTCATCTTCTTTATGAATTTTTCTGCTGTATTGAATTCTTTATATCCAAGTTCTCCATGATCGTATATATCTCTGGCAAATTCAATGATCTCATCTCTGTGCTGATCGATTGCTTCTAGGATTAATTTTTCTGTCTGATCCATTTTCATCACTGCCTTTCTTAATTATTGAAGCTCCTCCGGGATCCACCATAATCCATCATTGTTTTCTTTCATATACTGTTTGAATTCATCTGAGTGGTATGCGTCCACGATTGCCTGTGCCCAATCTGCATCTTTGTTCTCTTCTTTTACAACAACCTGAAGTACAAGATAATCTGAAATATCTTCATTGGCCAGTGCTGTAGAAGCATCAATGCCTGCATTATATACAACACTTCCTGTGATTGCAATATAATCAAAATCAGATTCTGCTGCCGGAATTGTCATGCTGTTCATTTCTGTAAATTCAATATTATGTGGGTTCTCTACAATATCATCCTGTGTAACTGTGGATGGATCAGCATTCTCGTCAAGCTTGATCCAGCCGATTTTCTGAAGCATCAGATAGCAGCGTGCTGTGTTGGACGCATCATTTGGGACTGCAACCTTCGCACCATCCGGGATTTCATCTACAGAATCGTATTTTTCTGAATAAACTCCTGCCGGAACAGTTGGAATCGGACTGATTGCAACCAGATCTGCATTGTAGCTTTTATTGAAATTATCCATATATGCTGTATGCTGTTCTACATTAACATCTACATTTCCGTCATTCAGTGCAACATCTGCTGTCTGAAGGTCTGAAAGGTCAACAGCTTTCAGTGTATATCCTTCTTTCTCAAGAATTGGAACGATTGCATCTTCGAAAAGTTCTGTATATGGTCCCTGGGATTTTCCATAGACGATTTCCTTTTTCTCTGATGTATCCGCGTCACTTTTCTTCGTATCTCCTGAACCTGAATTTCCGCATGCTGCCAGGCTGAATGCTGTTGTCGCTACTAATAATCCTGCAATAATTTTCTTGATTTTCATAATATAATTCTCCTCGTTCTTTCTTAATCAATTATCTATGTTGTCTGAGTTTTCTTGAAATTGTATTTCCTGCAAGCTGAAGGATCTGTACAAATACAACCAGTACAACTACAGTAAAGATCATCAATGGTGTATTCATCCTCTGATATCCATAAGTCAGTGCCAGGTCTCCGACACCTCCTCCGCCTACATATCCAGCCATTGCTGATGCTCCAAGCAACCCGATCGTACCTGTTGTCAATGCGAGTACGATAGATCCAAGTGTTTCCGGAAGCAGAAAATACCGAATCGTCTGCCAGGTAGATGCCCCCATTGCTTCAGCCGCTTCCAGAATACCCGGATTAATCTCCAGTAAGCTATTTTCCATCAAGCGTGCAAGATATGGACTGATATAAATAACAAGCGGGACAAGTGATGCTGTACTTCCGATGGTCGTTCCAACAATTGCCCTTGTCAACGGCATGATCGCTACCAGTAAGATCACAAACGGAATACTTCTTACTATATTAATATAGATACTTACAATATTGTAAAGGATCAGATTCTCTATCAGTCCTCCCTTACGGCAAAGTACAAGGATCAGTGCCAAAATAATTCCTATGATTGTTCCAATGATCAGTGACCACGCAACCATATATAATGTCTGTCCCCCACTGGTCAATAACTTTTCCAGTGATACTCCAAAATACTCTTGTTCCATTAAATCGCCTCCACTCTTTCTCTGATTACTCCATTCTCATCAATCTGTTTCTCAGCTTCTAATATTTTCTCTTCCGTTCCGATCAGCTGCAAAATGAACACACACATTACATTCTCCTGCAATTCCTGCACGGTCGCTCCCAGAATATTTACTACAATTCCATCCACATGACAGATATCTGAAATCACAGGTCGTTTTACACTGCTTCCGATAAACTTAAGCCTCTCTACCCGGAAATGTTCTTTCTGTTCTTTCACAAGACTTAGAATGCTTTCCGGAATCTGATCATTTACTACAGTCTGAACGAATCTTCTTGTAACAGGTGCCTGTGGCTTTCCGAATACATCAAGCACACTTCCGGCCTCTACTACTTGTCCGTTCTCCATAACTGCTACTTTATTACAGATCATCTGAACGACCTGCATCTGATGTGTGATCAGAAGGATTGTAACTCCCATCTCCCGGTTGATCTTCTTAAGCAGTTTCAGAATGGATTCTGTAGTTTGTGGATCCAGTGCACTTGTTGCCTCGTCACAGAGCAGGATGTCCGGTGTTGTTGTCAGTGCCCTTGCGATTCCCACTCTCTGTTTCTGTCCTCCCGAAAGCTGGCTTACATAAACATCTTTCTTATCTTCCAGTTCTACAAACCGGAGTACTTCTTTTACTTTCTTATCAATCTCTTCCTTTGGTGCCTTTTCAAGAATCAATGGCAATGCAATGTTGTGATACACTGTTTTTGATTCAAGAAGATTAAATTGCTGAAAAACCATTCCGATTTTTCTTCTAAGCTTGCGAAGCTGCGTTTTTTTCAGATTCCCAAGATTTTCTCCCTGGACTATAACATTTCCCGTATCCGGTGTCTCTAATCCATTTACCAACCGGATCAAAGTTGATTTACCTGCTCCGGAAAATCCGATAATTCCGTAGATGTCACCTTTCTCTACATGAATGCTGACATCCTGCAGCGCATGTACTGTACCGTATTTCCCGGAAAATGTTTTGTTTGCATGTTCTACTTTTATCATACTCATCACTCCATCTATCATTTGATGTAACGCTGTTACTTTTTCGCATCTCAGATTCGATAGGCGTATGATACACCTATTAACCTACTACGTCAATAGGTATTATATGATTTCGTCGCTTTGTTTTATATTCCTACCATTTTAGTGGGTTGTTAGTGCATTTTTTCCAGTATTTTTTCAATAATTTCTCAATCACAAAATTTTCATTGCATTACCATAGGACTTTCTATTATAATAGAAATGTTATAGACGATATAAAACGAAACAATTTCAAAAATGTATCGTTTTTTGAGATTGTCTCTGTATGATTACAAGTATTTTTTGTAGAAAGGATTAACTAATTCATGTGGATTGCAGATAATTGGAAAGATTACGAAATTCTTGACTGCTCAGGTGGCGAAAAGCTTGAGCGTTGGGGAAATTATCTTCTTGTCCGTCCGGACCCGCAGGTCATCTGGGATACTCCTAAGAAGAACCGCGGTTGGAAAGAGATGAACGGACATTATCACCGTAGCAAAAAGGGTGGCGGTGAATGGGAGTTTTTTAGTCTCCCACAGCAGTGGCAGATCCATTACGGTTCTCTCACATTTAATTTAAAACCATTTAGTTTCAAGCACACAGGACTCTTCCCAGAGCAGGCAACTAACTGGGACTGGTTCTCTGAGAAGATTAAGAATGCTGGACGTCCGGTCAAGGTACTGAACCTTTTTGCTTATACCGGAGGTGCTACACTTGCAGCGGCAGCTGCCGGAGCGCAGGTTACTCATGTAGATGCATCTAAGGGTATGGTGACATGGGCAAAGGAGAATGCGGTTTCTTCCGGTCTGGGAGATGCACCGATCCGCTGGCTTGTCGATGACTGTGTGAAGTTCGTTGAGCGCGAGATCCGCCGTGGCAACACTTATGATGCAATCATTATGGATCCGCCGTCATATGGGCGTGGACCAAAAGGCGAGATCTGGAAGATTGAAGATATGATCCATCCACTCATCAAGCTTTGTACAAAGATTCTTTCCAAGGATGCACTGTTCTTCCTTGTGAATTCTTATACAACAGGACTTGCTCCTGCCGTACTTACCTACATGATCTCAACTGAATTAAAACCTTGGAACGGACATGTAGATTCTCAGGAGATCGGACTTCCTGTTACAGATTCAGGATTGGTTCTTCCATGTGGTGCTTCCGGTCGTTGGGAACGTGACTAGCAGAATCCCAATTATAATTCGTTTGTTACTGGCTTCAAATTTCTGAGTCAGTGGCTATAAATTGTACCTGTGCAAAACGTTACTGCTCACAGTAACTGCAAAACAGCTACAACAATATTCTAAACAGCAGAAAAGACCAGAGGTTCTTGTTTCAACTTGTGAAACAAGCCTCTGGTCTTTTCATTTATTTATGCTGTTCTTGAACTCCCCTGACAGATTTCTTCAAACTCTTTTAATTTCTGTCTTGCCTGCGGACTTAAGTTTCTTGGCACTTCAATCTGAATTGTCACATACTGATCTCCGTGAACGGATGAATCTTTCATCGAAACGATTCCCTTGCCTCTCAGACGGATCTTGGAACCTGACTGTGTTCCCTCTTTGATCTTGCACATAACATCTCCGTACAAGGTGTGTACCAATGTCTCTCCTCCGAATACAGCTGTTGTATATGGAACAGATACGGTTGTATATACATCCATACCTTTTCGCTCATATCCAGGTTTCGGAGCAACTGTTACTTTCAACAGAAGATCTCCGGCTTCACCACCACCGGTTCCCGGCATTCCCTTTCCTCTTAAACGGATTGACTTTCCGTTATCAATACCTGCCGGAATATGAACCTTCAGTGACTGTCCCGGTTGTCCTGGATTTTCCGGATTACTCAGAGTAATAACCTTATCTCCACCAAATGCAGCCTCGTCAAATCCTACAGTGATACCTGCCTTGATATCAGAACCTTTTGATTTAAAGCTTTCACCTCCAAATCCTCCGGTAAATCCTGATGTCCTTCTGCTGCGACCTGAAGCACTTCCTCCATGGAACATATTTCCGAAAATGTCATCAAACATATCATCCATGTCGCCACCTTCGAAATGATACTCCTGATATCCACTTCCCGGTCCACCATAACTACGGTAAGTACCGCCTTTGAATCCGCCGTTTCCGCCGAATCCTCCAAAGCCACCTGTACCGGCATTTCCGTATCCGGAACCTGCAGCACCGCTCTGATCAAATGCAGCATGACCGAACTGGTCATACAGTTTCTTCTTCTCCGGATCACTCAGTACAGAGTACGCCTCCGTCACTTCTTTGAATTTCTTCTCCGCTTCTTTATCCCCAGGATTCGTGTCCGGATGATACTTCTTCGCCAGCTTACGATATGCTCTCTTTATTTCTTTATCCTCTGCGCCCTTTGACAGCCCAAGCACTTCATAATAATCTCGTTTCATTCTTTCCACATCCTTCCGAATCTCTTGTTGTTTTGAACATATATAGTTTATTATTTCTCTGTGTTCTACTTGTAATATAGCAGACATTTTCCAGGCTGTCAATATATCAATCTTAATTTCAATATTAGGTCAATAAATGTATCTGTTCCATTTACAGGAATCCTAACAGGCAAATCAAATTTTATTTTAACAACTCCCGCAGCACCTGATTCACCATTCCTGGGTTTGCTTTCCCCTTCATGGCGCGCATTGTCTGTCCAAGCAGTGCTCCGATTGCTTTCTCTTTACCGCCTTTGAAGTCTGCGACTGCCTGTGGGTTGTCTGCGATCACTTTAGCAGCTGTCTCACGGAGTGCACCTTCATCGTTCACCATCTTAAGCCCGTGTTCTTCGACATATTTCTCAGGATCTATATCCTCATGGAAAATCTGCTTGAATACATCTTTTGCCACAGAACTGTTAATGGTTCCTGCCTCCGCAAGATCAATTAATTTTGCCAGGTTCTCCGGAGAGAATGTTAAATCTTCCGGCTCCATTCCATTGTCTTTCATCAGACGGAAGGTCTCTCCGATCAGCCAGTTTGCAACTTTCTTCGGTTTCTCACAGATTGCTGTTGTTGCCTCAAAAAGATCGGCCATTTTCTTAGAACCTGTGATGATCTCTGCGTCATACTGCGGAATATCAAACTGTTCCTTGTAACGCTCCAGCTTCTCCGTACGAAGTTCCGGCTGCTGAGATTTGATTTTCTCGATCCATTCATCACTGATCACGATTGGAACAAGGTCTGGTTCCGGGAAATAACGATAATCCTGTGCATCCTCTTTGGAACGCATTGCATAAGAATGCTCTTTGTTGTCATCCCAGCGTCTTGTCTCCTGTACAACCTGTTTTCCTTCTTCGATCAACTCAATCTGTCTCTGACGTTCGCCTTCAATTGCATGTGCGATTGCCTTAAATGAGTTCAGGTTCTTCATCTCTGTTCTTGTACCAAACTGATCGGATCCGACTTCACGGACAGACAGGTTGACATCAGCACGCATAGAACCTTCCTGAAGCTTACAATCTGATGCGCCTAAATACTGCACGATCATACGAAGCTTCTCAAGATAGGAAATAACTTCTTCTGCGGAACGCATATCCGGTTCAGATACGATCTCTACAAGTGGCACACCGCTTCGGTTATAATCGACAAGTGAAGTATCGTCCCACTCATCATGAACCAGCTTACCTGCATCTTCTTCCATATGCATCTCGTGGATTCTTACTTTCTTCTTTCCTGAACCACTCTCGATCTCTACATATCCATCTCTGGCAATCGGGAGATACAGCTGGGAAATCTGATAGTTCTGCGGGTTATCCGGGTAGAAATAGTTTTTACGGTCAAATTTGCATACCTGTGTAATCTTACAGTTTGTTGCAAGACCAATCGCCATAGCATATTCTACAACTTGTTTATTCAACACCGGAAGCGATCCCGGCATACCGGTACATACCGGACAAGTATGTGTATTCGGTGCGCCACCGAATTCTGTGCTGCATCCACAGAAGATCTTTGTCTTTGTAGCCAGCTCAATATGCACTTCCAGTCCAATGACTGTCTCATACTGCTTTGCCATTGTTAACGCACCTCCTTTTCTGACATAAGACCGACAGATGCCGGTGTTTCATGCATCTTCTTTGTCGCACACTCATAGGTATATGCTGCACGGATCAAAGTTTTTTCTTCAAATACATTTCCGATCAGTTGCATACCGATTGGAAGTCCTTTGCTGTCTTTTCCAACCGGAACGCTCATTCCCGGAAGACCTGCAAGATTGACTGAGATTGTATAAATATCTCCCAAATACATCTTCATCGGATCACTTAAGCTCTTTCCAAGCTCCGGAGCAGTTGTTGGTGCTGCCGGTCCGAGAATGATGTCATAATTACGGAATGCACGGTCAAACTCTTTCTTGATTAAAGCTTTTGTTCTAAGTGCCTTCAGATAGTAGGCATCATAATATCCTGAACTTAAGACAAAAGATCCAAGCATGATTCTTCTCTTTACTTCAGGACCAAATCCTTCTGAACGTGTTTTCTTGTACATGTTATGAAGTCCATCGTAATCTTTCGTACGATAACCATATTTCACACCATCAAAACGTTCCAGGTTAGAACTTGCCTCTGCATCTGCGATCGTATAATAAGCAGGGATTGCATATTTTACAAGTCGCAGATCAAACGCCTCAACAATCGCACCCTTTTCTTCGAGTACTTTTGCTGCCTTCATCACAGCATCATTTACTTCAGGATCCAGACCTTCTCCCATATAGTCTCTTGGGATTCCAATACGGAGTCCTTTCACATCATCGACAAGTGCTTCTGTGAAATCACAATCATCACGATCCATGGAAGTGCTGTCCTTCGGATCATGGGATGCAATTGCTTCAAGAATTGCCGCACAATCCGATACATCTTTCGCTACCGGTCCAATCTGATCTAAAGAAGATCCATATGCGATAAGTCCATATCGGGAAACGGTTCCATAAGTTGGTTTTAGTCCGACAACTCCACAGAAAGAACTCGGCTGACGAATGGATCCGCCGGTATCAGATCCAAGTGCATAATAACATTCGGATGCTGCCACTGCCGCACAGGAACCACCGGAAGAACCTCCCGGAACATGCGCTGTGTTGTGTGGATTGCGTGTCGGTCCGTAATAAGACGTCTCTGTTGTACTTCCCATGGCAAATTCATCCATGTTTGTCTTACCAATGATAACCGCTCCTGCTTTTCTGAGGTTCTCAACTGCCTCTGCCGTATAGGTCGGTTTGAAGTTGGAAAGAATCTTTGAACTACATGTGGTAAGCTGTCCCTCGATACACATATTATCTTTTACTGCAACCGGAACTCCTGCAAGTGGACCTGTCAGTTCGCCCACATCTATTTTCTTCTGAATTTCCTCCGCTTGTGCATAAGCACCTTCTTCATCTATCGTCACAAAGCTATGAATCTCTGACTCCGCTTCTTTGATCTGTCCAATCACTGCATCGACTGCTTCTCGTACAGTTACTTCTTTTGCTTTGATCTTCTCGCCCAGTTCAAGGGCTGTAAGTTTTAATAAATCCATCTGCTCTCACTCCCTTAACCAATTGTCTTCGGCACTTCAAAACTGTCCTCTTTACGAAGTGGTGCATTCGCAAGTGTCGCTTCTTTGTTATCTCCGTTTGTCACAACATCTTCACGGAACACATTCTGTACCGGAAATACATGAGACATTGGTTCGATCCCTGCTGTATCAAGTTCATTTAATGTATCTATATAATCCAGCATCTGTTCCATGTCTTTTTTCGCTGCTTCTTTCTCTTCCTCTGAAAGTTCCAGCTTTGCAAGGATTCCTACATACTCGATTGTTTCATCGGATATTTTATTTGCCAATTTAATCATCCTTTCTTTCTACTCTGTCTTTGCTAATCCTGACAATTTCCAAAATCAGTATCATAAATTTCTCAGCTTATTGCGACCTGTAGCGGTACATATCATAGAAACTGTCATAATTCTGGTTTTTTACTGAGCCGGACGGCGTCAGGATTAAGTCCCCATCATCCACTTCCAGCTCCGTTCCTTCCGGGAAAACTGCATTTCTATAAGATTCTGATCCATCTGTATCATAAAACCAGAGTCCATAATTTTCATAATTGAGATTTTCATTTTCCTTATCATAAAAATCACCAAGATAAATCTTGTAATGAAGCTCCGCCCAGTCGACTCCTGATGCCTCGGTCACATCATACCATCCTGCCGGGAAATCTGTTCCCGCCGTATAAGTGTTTCCGGCTTTCAATGTTACCTGTTCCGTCAGCGGATTTTCTTCCAGCTGCATCTGTTCCGTCTGTGCATTCTCAGAATGAAACTGGACAACCAGTCCCGTATCAATCTTCAGATGACCTCCTGTATACAGTCTCACATCATCCAGATAATCTCCTGCATCCGTATCTGACTCATCTTCACTAAAATAAGAATAGTAATAAATCGAATTCTCAGGATCATCCTGCTGCATGGAGCCTTCTCCTGAGACAAGCTCCACTTCATAAGTTCCTTCCGGGATCTGTGCTCCGATCTCATACTCCCCATATCCTAATACACAATCATAAGTTGCTCCTGTCTCAGAAAGTTCTCTCGTTGTATTCATATATGGATCATACTCAGAATCCACTTCGCTGCCATCATCATTCCAGTCATAATCTAAGGAATGAAAATCATCCCCAAATGAGGAAATGAAATCACCAACGGAACCTGCAATGCTTGTAAATGCTACAATTGCTACGATGATTCCCGCAAGAATTCCACTGATTTTCCTTGCCTTTTTCTGTTCCTCGTAAGATCCTGCATGAACCTTCCTTGCCGGATTAAATACCGTCGGCCCACCCAGCTGCATCTGCCCTGTCTGTGGGATTTCCATCCGCGGATTTTCTTTTTGCTGATATTCTGTCTGCGTTCTTTTCCGTCCGTTATGACTCTCACAGAGATGTCCCGCATCCTGCTTTTTCTCCCGTTTTTTTGTCTCTCCAGTCTCATTCTGTCGTTTCTGGGAATATGTCATTTTTTTCTTGCGATCAAAGCTGCTCTCATTCAGCCTGTAATTCTTTTTCTCCAGCTTTGTGTTATCCAGCCCGCAGGAACTGCAACGGCCATCAATCAATTTACCTCCGCAAAGATAACATTCTTTTTTCTTAAACATAAAGATCCTCCCTCGTTTCTACTCCTTAAGTTTCTGACCACAACATCCTGTGGGCAGTTCTCTTTCTCAGTTCAGACCTTCACATCCAACAGTTTTTTCGTTCAATCCAGGGGGATTGACCCATTTTTTGTATTTTCTTCTTATGGTTCCAGACGACTTAAGTCTCTTGGGAATAATGTTGTTTCTCTTACATTGTCTTCGTTCATCATCTTCATTGTCAGACGTTCCATACCTATTCCAAGACCTCCGTGTGGTGGCATTCCATGCTTAAATGCACTTAAATACTGCTCCATGCCTTCATCTGTCATACCTCGCTTCTCCATCTTCGCAAGAAGTTCATGATAATCATGAATACGCTGTCCGCCGGTTGTGATCTCCATTCCTCTGAAAAGCAGGTCAAAACTGAGCGTGTAAGTCGGATCCTCCGGATCATCCATTGCATAGAATGGACGTTTCTTTGATGGGTAATGAGTAACGAATACAAAATCTGCATCCCATTCTTCCTTCGCATAACGGCTGATCAATGTCTCTTCCTCTGGTTCCAGGTCAAATGGGTTCTTGATCTTTCTGTCATACTTCTCGGATACCAGTCGTTTGATCTCGTCGAATCTTACTGCCGGAATATTATCTGTCTTCGGTACTTCAATATTCAGAATCTGAAGTTCTCTTGCATACTCTTTCTTCAACAGCTCCATCGTATACTGAAGAAATCCCGTTTCCATTGCCATGATATCTTCAAATCCATCAATATATCCCATCTCGAAATCAAGGCTTGTGTACTCATTCAGATGACGCTTTGTGTTGTGTTTCTCTGCACGGAATACTGGCGCTGTCTCAAAGACTCTGTCGAATACTCCGACCATCATCTGCTTATAGAACTGTGGGCTCTGCTGAAGGATCGCCGGTCTGTGGAAATACTCCAGACGGAAAAGGTTCGCACCGCCCTCTGCACTCTTGGCACCGATTTTCGGAGTATGGATCTCTGTAAATCCTTCTTTATAAAGGAAATCACGGAACCCTCTTACGATTCCTTCCTGAATTCTGAACTTCGCACGCTCTCTGATATTTCTCAGAGAAATCGGTCTGTAGTTTAATTTTGCTTCCAGAGATGTGTTCAGCTTCCACTTTGCAATCGGAAGCGGCATTGGCTCTGCCGGCTCACTTAAGATCTTCAATTCACCAAGGCGAATCTCAATCCCATTCGGAGCTTTCGCAGACTCTGCAAGCACACCTGTTACCTCTACTGTATCTGCTTCCTTCACATCTTTCAAGTCAAATTTGGAAATATTTTCTTCATATACACACTGAACAAGTCCTTCTCTTTTTCTGAGAATAATGAATGCAATTGTTCCCATATCACGGATCGTATGGATCGCACCATTTACTTTCACTTCGGCTCCAATTCTTCCCTCTTCGAGAAGTTCACTCAGTTCCAATGTTTCCTTCTTTTTTACACCTGTTACAAATTCCATAATTCTTCTCCTTTCAGATTCCAGCATCCCGGGAAGAAGCTTTCTAAATAAAAAAGCCCCGGGATACATCAGTATCCCGGGACGGAAATTACAATCATAATATCCGCGGTACCACCCGCATTGAATCTCAGTCTTCACATTTCAAATCTTATCCCTGTGTAAGCCAGATTCCACTCTTTGCATGTAACGTATGCTCCACGTGCTGCCCTACTTCATCTGTTCAGACAGCCAGCTCCCAAGTGTTCCCTTAATCCGCTCCGCTGTCCGGCGCTCTCAGTCGGTGACGCCAACTTCCTGTCAGTTTCTGTGAATCAGAGTCTTGTTCTTTGCCTTTTTCTGGTTCAGCACTTTAGTCTGCTAAAACTTGTTTTCAATATTAGCACAGAGTTTTTTGATTTTCAAGAGGTTTTATTCAAATTGTCACACATTTTAGCTTTTCATCAAAACAAGATATTTTCAGCCTATCGGTTTTGTGTACTTTCACTAATTTCTCCCTGAACTGTGCTTAATGCCTGATCCAGCTGATTATCTGCTTTTGGATTTTCTTCATCATACTGATATTCCACTTCCACATCCGGCTCAACACCTTTTCCATTGATGCTTCTTCCATTTGGGGTATAATACTCAGCAATCGTCACTTTCAGACAGGTTCCATCTCCCAGATCCATCAATTGCTGCACAACACCTTTTCCATACGTTGTCACTCCGACAATCTTCGCTGTTCCATAATCCTGTACTGCACCGCTGAAGATTTCAGATGCGCTGGCACTGTACTGGTTTACAAGAACTGCCATTGGTTTCTTAAATTCATGAGTTCCGTCACAAGTGATTTCGTCTGTCTTTCCATTCTTGTCCTTTGTTGATACAATTGTACCTTCCGGAAGAAGCAGACGCAGCATATTCGTAACTGTATCAAGACTCCCCCCGGGTTGTTTCTCAGGTCGACAATAAGACCCTGCATTCCCTGCTTTTCAAGATCGTCCAACGCTTCTTTAAACTGGTCATAAGTTACTGTATCAAACTCAGACACTCTGATATAGCCAATCTGGTTCTCCTTCATCTCATACGAAACTGTCTTCACTTCGATCGTATCTCGTGTGGCAGTCAGTTCCAGTTCTTCTCCGTCTCTGAGAACTGTAATCTTTACATCTGTTCCCTTTTCCCCTTTGATCCAGGACACCACCGTATCAAGCTGCTCATCACCAACCTCGTGGTCATCGATTTTCTCCAGGATATCTCCTGCTTTCAGTCCTGCTTTCTCTGCCGGAGAGTCTTCATAGACATTTACAATTGTCGCATAGCCCGTATCCGCATCTTTTGTCAGCGTTGCACCCACACCTGAAAATGTTCCGCTTGTTGATTCCATCAGAGCTTTCGTCTCATCTTCATCATAATAAACAGTGTACTTATCTCCCAGTGCACTCGTATATCCGGAATAAATTCCTTCTGCCAGCTTATCTGTATCAATTTCATCTTCATACAGATAATATTTATCAATCAAAGCATTCAGCTTATTCAGTTTTTTTGATACCTCTTTTTCTGTCACTTTACCGGATGCATAACTGCCGGCTGTGTTCGTAATGACCCTGAATCCCCCAAGGAGAAGCAGGCTGACAAGAACTGTTGCAAGAATTCCGGTAACAATCCCGGCTCCATATCCCTTTTTCTTTTTCTGTTCCATTGTCTGTCCCTTTCGCTGTTATTTAAAGAAAAGGACAAAGCAGAATCTTCCACTTTGTCCCCCTTTATTCTTTGAATCACTTTCATGTAAACATGAAAGGAAGATTTTGAATCCCTTTGTCTTACATATAATTATTCGGATTCACTGGTGTTCCGTTAAGCTCCACCTGGAAATGTAGATGTGCTCCGGTTGAATATCCTGTAGAACCAACATATCCAATCTGTTGTCCTTTTGCTACTCTCTGACCGGCACTCACACAAATTGAGCTGTGATGCATATACTTTGTCACCAATCCATTTCCATGGCTTATAACAACCCAGTTTCCCGCACTGTTGCTCCAGCCTGCCGTAATAACTGTTCCGGCTGCTGCTGCATATGTAGGTGTTCCTGTCGGTGCGGCATAATCATTTCCTTTATGTGGTCTTGAATCGAAAGATCGAACCTCTCCAAAATAACTGGACTGGTACGTCATTCCCGGACATGGATGTGTAAAATATCCACTTCCGCTCACTACGTTTCCGCTGGAAGCCGGTCTGGAACTACTGCTTCCGTTACTACTGCTTCCGCTATTGTTCTTCTTTGCCGCCGCAGCAGCTGCAGCAGCCGCTGCCTGCTCTTCCTGAAGACGTTTTGCTGCTTCTGCTTTCGCCTTGAGGTCTGCAAGAAGGTTCGCATTATCTGTAATCTGATTCTGAATCTCCGCAATCTGTGCTTCCTTACTGCTGATCAGTGTCTGCGCCTCTGTCTGCTGACTCACCAAACTGGTCTGCAATGTATTCAGTTTCTCATACTCCTCTTTAAGCTTTGCTTCCTTTTCTTCTACAGCTTTCACCGTTTCCTGAAAAGCAACAAGCATATCTCTGTCATAGGAAGAAAGCTTTGATACATACTCCGCTTTATTGAGCAGATCACCAATATTGCTGCTGGACATCAGTATCTCAAGGAACTGGGTATTACCACCCTCATACATGAATTTGATTCTCTTCTTCATGCTGTTATACTGATCATCCTCATCAACCTTCGCCTGTACAAGCTCTTCCTCAGCTGTTGAAATTTCAGTTTCCTTGGCACTTAATTCTTCCTGCGTCTTGTTCATCTGGTCAATGATGGAATTAAGTTTCGCAGCAAGTGTATCTTTTTCAGCCTGAGCTGCACTCTTCTGTGATTGCAGCTCATCTGCTTTTTTCTGCGCTTCATCAATTGTCACAGCACCGGAAGTAATTGTCATTGACAGCATCATTCCGACTGACAGAACCAGTGCTGTCACCTTTCTCATCCGTCTTTTCATAGGTATCTCCTATTACACTCTTAAGTGCTTACGAACAGTAAAGTAACTTCCGAGGAATCCAATTCCAATTCCCATTACCAGCCCAATCGGCAGCAAATAGATATATACATTTCCAACCGGAAGGAATGTAATGATATTCTTCAGAATACTAAACTTCTCCATAATATATACTACAGCCTTGTCATAAAGGAAATATAGCAGGGCAAGCGGAATTGCTGCACCGAATAATCCAATGATCAGACCTTCGATCACGAATGGTGATCTTACTACAAAGTCCTTCGCTCCAATATATTTCATGATTGCAATCTCTTCTTTTCTGACTGTAATACCTGTTGTTACCGTATTACTGATCAGGAAGATCGATACTCCGAGAAGAATTGCGATAATCGCAATTGAAACATATGCAACAAGCATATTCACACTGGAAAGTGTGTTCGCTACAACATCTGACTTATTGACCTGTCTGACTCCGTCCAGACTCTGTGCAAATTTAACCAGATCCTGCTGCGTAGCTGAAAGAGACTTACTCTTCGCAATCAGATCCTTATTATCACCTTTTACCGTCTTCATGTAGACTTCATAGTTATCTGAACCTGCCAGCGGGTTATCATCCTTAAAACCTTCTGCAAGTTCCGGGTTGTCTCCAAAATACTCTTTCTGGAACTCTGCCCATGCATCATCTGCTGACACATACTTCACTTCCGAAACATCATCACGGGACTCAAGCTGCTCACCGATCTCTTTCTTCTGTTCCTCTGTTGCGTCATCATTAAAGAATACGGTGATTGCAACACCTTCTTCTGCGCTTTTAATAATATACTGGAAGTTAACAAGTATCGAGAAAAACAATCCAAACAGGAAAATACATGCTGACATCGTCGCTATGGATGCGAGTGAAAACATCTTGTTTCTCCAGATATTCTTAACGCCCTGCTTTCCAACGTATCCAAATGTACTAATCCTCATTTATATACCCACCTTTTTTCTCATCACTGACGATTACGCCCTGCTTCATAGTAATGACGCGTTCGTTCATCTCGTTTACGATCTCCTGGTTATGTGTAACAACAAGTACTGTTGTTCCACGCTCATTTGCCTCTTTCAGCAGACTCATGATCTCCCATGAGTTTGTCGGGTCGAGGTTTCCTGTCGGCTCGTCCGCCAGCAGAATGGCAGGTTCATTTACAATTGCTCTTGCAATCGCTACTCGCTGCTGCTCTCCACCTGAGAGTTCCTTTGGGAATGACTTATACTTCTGTGCAAGTCCTACCAGTGACAGAGCTGCCGGCACCTTCTTCTTGATTACACGGGTCGGTGTCTCAGTCACACGCAGTGCGAATGCAATATTCTCATAAATATTACGATCCTTCAGAAGACGGAAATCCTGGAACACAACTCCAAGTCCTCTTCTGTATTTAGCAATGTTTCTGTGTTTCATACGGTTCAAATTCTGGCCGTTGACGATAATTGTACCCTCGGTCGGATTCAACTCTTTCATGATCAATTTGATCAATGTAGACTTACCTGATCCACTGTCACCAACGATGAATACGAACTCTCCGCGTTCAATCTTCACGGAAACGCCGTTCAAGGCTGCATGACCTTTGGAATACTCCTTCGTCACATTCCTTAATTCAATCATATGTTCCTCCTAAAACTTATCTATACTCCTACGGTTCTAGTACTCTAATGTCTCCATATACTTCATATACTTTACTACCATTAAGGCAATCTTGAAAGTAATGGCATCCTCAAACACACGCAGATCCAGACCGGTACTCTTCTGAAGCTTATCCAGTCTGTATACCAGTGTATTTCTGTGGATATAGAGCTGTCTGGATGTCTCTGATACATTAAGGCTGTTCTCAAAGAACTTATTGATCGTTGTCAATGTCTCTTCATCAAAGTCATCCGGAGATTTTGCTTCGAAAATCTCTTTGATAAACATCTTACAAAGTGGCAGTGGCAGCTGATAAATCAGACGACCGATTCCAAGTGTTGTATAAGCAACGATATCCTTCTCATCAAAGAAAATCTTACCTACATCAAGTGCAAGTTTCGCCTCTTTGTATGACTTGGATACTTCCTTGATATCACTTACGATGGTTCCGTATGCAATATGGATCTGCTCGTCGCCTCCCTCTGCCTGGAGCGTATCTAGCATCTCTTTCGCCATCTTCTCAAGTTCCTTATTGCCGTCCTTATCTGAGAGTTCTTTCACAACAATAATATTCTTCTCATCAACAGCTGTGATAAAGTCTCTTGACTTTCCTCCCAGAAGATTTCTCACATTATCAAGTGCAGCACTGTCTTTCTCGTGCGATGTTTCAATAATAAAGATAACACGTTTTACTTCTGTGTCAATATGTAATTTCTTTGCACGATTGTAAATATCAACCAAAAGAAGGTTGTCTAAAAGAAGATTTTTGATAAAGTTATCTTTGTCAAAACGCTCCTTATAAGCTACAAGCAGACTCTGGATCTGAAATGCCGCAATCTTACCGAGCATATACACATCTTCTGTCTCGCCATCTGCAAGCAAAACATATTCCAAACGCTGTTCGTCAAAGATCTTAAAGAACTGGCATCCCTGGATCACCTGGCTGTCTGCCGGGGATTCAACAAAAGAAAGAACCGCTTCCCCACAATCTTTTGCCATATCAAATGTTGCTGCAAGTTCCTTGCCTTCTGTGTCGAGTACACAGAAATCAACCCTTGATATTCCCTTTAATCCTTCAATAGTGTTTTGAAGTATCTGATTCGAAATCATCTTTTTTTCCTCCACTCTGTACGATGTATTGCTGATCACAGCAAACTGTAAGTAGTAACACGCATGTGCATATTCCACAATTTTTTCGTAGGTATTATTTATCCGTACACATACCCTTATATTATATTAAGGCAAAACAGCAAAAAAAGAAAGAGGAAATCCATCTTTTTTATGCATTTCTTCGTCGAATCCATGAAATATTCACATTTTTATCTTTTAGCATTCTTCACAAAGGCTAATTCTGTTTCTCTACTTTATAGCGAAATACTTTCTTTACTAACATTCTCTTTATTCGGCTTGTCATCTTTCTATCGTCAAAGCTGCGCATCAGAACTGATCCACAGCCAATCCAGACTCTTGTATCGATCAATGCCCGGTTCTGCTCAATAAAATCTTCCTGTGCCGGCGATGGAAGGACTGATAAAATACAATCTGCCTCTGATCCATTGACTGCATTCACTATTCCATGAATCCGGTCTGCATCTGTCAGCTCTCCGTCTTCCGGATGGATCACAGCATCTCCTACCACACGAATCCCCTGATTATACTTTGCAAGAGCTTCCTCTGCTTTCACCAGTTCCTCCTGACTTGCTGCCAGGAGATAGATCTTATGATGATTCTTCTGCAAATATTTCAAAAACATTCTTAAGAATAATTTATCATCTGTCTCCCGCAGCAATCTTGCATCGTCTGTTTTAGCTGCCTCAAGAATCTCTACACTTCCCGGAAGGACCAGATCCTGCATTGAAACCTTTTTTTTCCATTCCGGATTTTCATGTTCTTTCATCAGAGATTCCATCGATACAAGTTCAATGGTATTGATGGAATCGCCTTTCATGAATCCGATTGCCTGCATCATCGCTTCTTTTGCCTTGATACAGGAAATCTCCACATCAAATATTGAAATTTTTTCTGTCATTTATGTCACCAAAGTTATCACTTTCCAAAAAACTCTGCGAATTCTAACGCAAAATAATTTCTCCCCATTCTGTCTATTTTACCAAATTTATCCTTATTTGTCAAAAGCTGTGTCATTCAAAATTTTACTTTTGTTTATCTTTCATCATTTTCATCCGCAATTTTTGTCTGTTTTTTTATCTCTCGTCTTCTTCCGGTGACCATTCCGCCAATCCGTCCTGTCTCTTTTGATGTTAATGACTTCCACCCATCCTGCATCACGCGATCTAAAAGGCCCAATTCTTCTGCTATCTCATACTTCAGCTTTTCTTCCGGTTCAAGTTTAGTAAGATTGATCGTCTTTTTCTTTTTTCTTCCCATACTTCTTTCTGCTGCTGACAGCATCCTCCTTTTCAGAAGTATTTGCAGAAAAAAAAATTTTATTCGTCACTCACCTGAATCGCACCAAGAACCTCTCCGATCGGAGCCGATATTGCAAGCTCTGCCCGGACAGTTCTGGCTGTTTCTGATTTATTGATCACAACAAGGTGTTTTCCGTGAAAATAATCAATAAAACCGGCTGCCGGATAAACAACAAGGGAAGTACCTCCGATGATCATCATGTCGGCTGATGAAATTGCTTCGACTGCCCCTTGGATCGTCTTCTGGTCAAGTCCCTCTTCATAAAGTACTACGTCCGGCTTAATCATCCCGCCGCAGCTGCATCTCGGAATTCCTTCTGAATTCTTCACATATTCCGCATCATAGAACTTCCCACATTTCATACAGTAATTTCTGTGGATGCTTCCATGAAGTTCATAGACGTTTCTACTTCCTGCCGCCTGATGCAGTCCGTCAATATTCTGTGTCACAACAGCCTGCAATTTTCCTGTCTGCTCCAATTCTGCCAGTTTCAGATGGGCAGCATTTGGCTTCGCATCCAAAATCATCATCTTCTCTTTATAAAACTCATAGAATGCTTCCGGATATTTCATAAAAAAGCAATGACTGACCACCTGTTCCGGTGAATACTTATATTTCTGATGATAAATTCCTGTTGCACTTCGAAAATCCGGAATATTACTTTCTGTTGATACACCGGCTCCTCCGAAAAACACAATCCGGTTACTCTCATCAATCATTTCCTGCAGCTGCTCAATCTCTTTCTCGTACATCTTGCATACTCCTTTCTCAAACCGCACTTGCCAGATTCCTGTCACCTTAAGGCACACTGCCTTCTGCACCGGCGAAATGTTTACCTAAGCGGAGCGTTTTTAATATATTAGGAAAGCACTTTCCTAATA
>ERZ827490.2265-NODE-2265-length-21260-cov-4.166376_pt1 | contig 21260 bp, 21 predicted proteins | sample MGYA00519770_ERZ827490 | MGnify/ENA primary metagenome ERZ827490 (study PRJEB31778, sample SAMEA3449324) | human gut metagenome | biome: human gut; feature: human-associated habitat; material: faeces | place: United Kingdom | collected 2010/2012 ...
TACCGACGTGATTCAGGCAAATGAGCCGTTCCATGTGACCGCCAAAGTCCGCAATGCGGGCAACCGGGCCGGAGAAACGGTCATCCAGCTCTACAGCAACGTTCATGTGCCAGGCCAGCTTACGCCGGTGCGTTCCCTGACCGACTGGCAGCGCATTTGCCTCGGCGTGGGTCAGCAAATGGAAGTGACTTTCGAACTGACCCTTGCCCAGCTTTCCCAGCTGGACGCTGAAGGTCGCGCCGTAACGCCACGTGGAAAGGTGCGCATTGCTGTAGGCGAGGACAGCCACGCGCCGTTCACAGTGACGCTCCCCATAGAGGCGTAAGGGAATACAACAAAATCCCGACAGAGCCATTCAAAGCTTTGCCGGGATTTTGTCTGTTGCGGCGAAATTATACGCAGTGAAAGATCATGTTGACCTCGTGGCAATCCGGCTCGTCCACCACGTCCGTTTCCACAAAGCCCAATGATTCGTACAGATGGGCGGCTACTGTATTGCCCCAGATGTAGGTGGTGGTCATGGAATGCAGACCGTACCGCTTCTGCATCAGCCGGATCAGCGCTCCAAGGGCCTTGCGCCCGTAGCCACGGCGCTGCATCGCGCAGTCGATGACGTACTCCCAAAGGAACCATTCGCCCTCCTGAAATTTCCGCAGCAGGACGAAACCTACCAGTTGGTTTTCATCCCAAATGTCAAAGGCAATGGTGTCCTCCCGCTGTACGGCCCGCTCGATCATCTCCGGCGTGCCCACCCATTCCCGCTGTTCCGGCAGCACGGACACCTTGATTTCACTGGAGGGGGTGAAGGTCATAAGGAAAGCCCTTCTTTCTGATCTGTTTGGTGCAATGCTGAAAATACAGTTCTTAAGCTCGCTTCCTCTGCCGCTGTTGATTGTTCTCCACAATCCGTTCCGAGAAAGAAAGCGGTGCCGCGCGTCTGCCGAGCTGCTCCGTAAAGCGGCGGGAATACGCGATATAAAGACCGTACACATATGGCATTCCCAGATTGGTTTCCAGAAGCGAATTGACGACGAGCGTATGGAGCTTTTCTCCTGCCGTGGCAAAGCCCGCGCTGCGGATCCCCCCTAACAAAAGTGCCGCTTCCCAGCCAAATTGAACGAGAACGCCGATGGATAGAAGCCACGGGAGGTTGATGCGCTGCTCTTTCTGCTGTTGGCGCAGGTCGTAGACGATGGCTCCCAAGTAACCCACAAAGAGAATGAGAGCCATATAGCCATGGTAGGCGCCCGTGGTGCGCTGGATCACAATCGGCACGGCGTTCATCACAAAGGTCTGCGTCAGCAGCGGGCAGCAGAACCACCAGCTCAGGATCAGCAGCGACCATTCCGGCAAGTGCTCGTCTTTCGACAGGCACAGCCAGATCCAGGTAAAGTTGGTGAACCCATAGCTCATGGACATCCACAGAAGCACCCAAAAAAAGACTGTGCCCGGCAGAGATGCTGCGGGAATGGCATATCAGGTGAAAAACGCCATAGTCCACCAGCATGTATACAACGCCCATGCCCAGCCAGACCAGCATCGTCATGTATTTTTTTCTGATAGAGCAGCAGAAGCAGGAAACGCAATATCCAACCAGATGTAAAGCGGCGCACACTGCCGGCGTGCGATGATTTCCGTCATGGTTTCGAGTCCTTTGATTTTTATTTAACTGAACCTTTTTTCTTAACGGCTCTGCGGCCAGTTGGAAAGCAAAGAAGCGTTGTAGCGATAATTTCTCGCACTTTCATAATCCGCTACTTTGCTGGCTGCAAAATCAGCAGAAACGGGCTGATGAAAATCTTCCCATACATTTTGTTCGGTGACAAAGTAGTCTTGTTCTTCATAATTGTGGATTCCTTCTAACAAATACAAGGCGCCATTTCTGAGTTCGTATTTAAGATACACACTGTCAGAGGCACCATTCGAACCCATATTAATGATGTTGCCTGTATCCGTTAAATAATATCGGTTTCTGTTCCAGCCGGTAAAAACCAAAACAGGCTTTCCTTCTTTTTGTGTGTACATGATTTGTACTTCACAATCTACGTCCTCGTCTCCTCCAGTTCCATAGGCCAGAAACATGAGCTCATCGATTCCATCATTATTTATGTCGCTAATCTGATAATAAACGCTATCTGCACTCCATCTGGTTAAATCCGCATCAACGATCCAATAGCGATCAAACATGGTAGTATCCCATTTTTGAGTTAAGCCGGTATACATCATATCCAGAATTTCTGCATACGAACCAAGCGGGTAGTCTCCGCGGTTGATCTTCACCAGTCCTTCGTATTCTTCCTCGGAGCACCAGCAATCCAGATAGTCGCAATTTACCCAGCCGGAAAGGCCAGCCCAGGAATCAGGACTTGTCTCGGCGGATTCATCAACCGTGATATAAGCCCAATGATCCTCGATATCCAAAAGAGTAAAGCGGTCGGCTTGTTCCAAGTGCCCAAGGACTCGATTGGAACCGGCGTCTGTGCGGATTTTCACATAGTTGGCGATACAGTGGCATTCGCGGCTTCCATAATGCTGCGCCATGTGAGAGGCGTGATATAGGGAATCACCGTCCGTCTGGATATTTCGGGCTTTGTCTGCGTAGGCCGGGAAAGCAAAAAGAAATGTGAACAGAACGAGAAGAATTCCTATTTTAGCTTTTTTCATCTTCGATATACCCCCAGCGTTCACAGTTGATTTATTTCCCCAACACCCGCTCGTTGATTTCCGCTTCCATTCGATTCAGCGCCGCTTCAGCCTCGGCGCGGCTGGCGGCGCGGGCGCTCAGGTAGACCTTCACCTTGGGCTCGGTGCCGGAGGGGCGCACGATGGCTTTTTTGCCGTCGGCGGTCTGGTAGCTCAATACATCGCTCTTGGGCAGACCCTCGATGCCGGGGGCGTAGTCCTTGACCGTTTCCACCGGGCTGCCCGACAGAGAAGAAAGCGGCTCGGCCCGCAGGGAAGCCATCACTCGGGCCATTTCCTTCATGGGTTCCGCGCCCGCAATATCAAAATTCAGCAGCCGGTTTTCCATGAAGCCGTAGGTCTCGTACAGGCGCTCCATTTCCTCGGCCAGCGTGCGGCCCTCAGCGGCGGCGCACTGCGCCATTTCCGCCACCAGCATACTGCCCATTACGCCGTCCTTGTCCCGGACGTGGGTTCCGGCCAGATAGCCGCAGCTTTCCTCAAAGCCGAAGACGTAGCGCTCCGGGTGGCCCTCCTGTTCCAAACGGCCGATGATCTCGCCGATGTACTTGAAGCCGGTCAGGCATTCCGTCACTTCCGCGCCGTAACGCCGGGCAATGGCGAAGGCCAGATCGCTGGTGACGATGGTCTTGACCACCACCGGGTTTTCCGGCATGGTGCCAAGCGCCGTGCGGGTCTTCAGAATGTGTTCCAGCAGCAGGAGCCCTACTTCGTTGCCGGTGAGCACAGTGTAGCGCCCGTCCTTTTCCCGGACGGCCACGCCCACCCGGTCGCAGTCCGGGTCGGTGGCGATGAGCAGGGACGCGTTTTCTTTTTCCGCCAGCTCAAGACCGCAGCGCAGAGCCTCCCGCAGCTCCGGGTTGGGCTTTGGACAGGTGGGAAAATGTCCATCGGGGGTGGTTTGCTCGGTCACGCAGGTGAACTGGATGCCCTTCATGCGGCGGAACGTTTTGGTCACAGGCTCCAGCCCCGTGCCGTGCAGGGGCGTGTAGATCAGGTGCAGGGGCGCTTCCGCTTCGGGGGCCACCCGGCAGGACAGCGTTTTTTCCAGAAAACGGTCGACGATCTCCTCTGGCACGTCCCGCAGCAGACCGGCGGCGCGGCTTTCCGCTTCCGGCATGGACTGGGGTGCGCCGTAGGGAACCTTTTCAATGCAGTCGGTAATGGCTTCCGCCGCCTCCTGCGTGATCTGGCAGCCGTCGGAGCCGTAGACCTTGTAGCCGTTGTACTGGGCGGGGTTGTGGCTGGCGGTGATGACAATGCCCGCGTCGCAGCCCAGCTCCCGCACCGCAAAGGACAGCATGGGGGTGGGCATCAGCCGGGGGTAGACGTGGGCGGTCAGACCGTTTCGGGCCAGCACACCCGCCGCAAAATAGGCAAATTCCCGGGAACGAAGGCGGGAGTCATAGCCGATTGCAACGCTTTTGCCGTCTTTTTCCCGCAGATAGTCCGCCAGCCCCTGCGTAGCGCGTCCAACGGTGTATTCGTTCATTCGATCGGTGCCAATGCCCAGCACGCCCCGCAGACCGCCGGTGCCGAAGGCCAGCTCCGTCCCGAAGGCGGAAAGCAGCTCCTCCTCGTTTTCCAGCATCTGCGCCGCCGTTTTCCGGGTCTTTTCGTCAAAATGAGGATCCGTTGCCCAAATCTTCGCGCGTTCCTTTGCCAGCATGGAAATTCCTCCATTATCTTTTGCATATTCAGATGGAAAACCGTCGAAAAATGTTTCCTGTCAAAGCCTAATACAACGTATCCCGTTTGTCAAGAGAGGAGCGTTGGACGGCGGGGGTTGTCTCTTGACAGGGGAAAGGCCGTGGGGATATACTTTGACGGGACAAACTGAAAATTCCATGAATTGAGGGACATCTATGCCGATTCTGTATTCGCCGGAAAATCAGGTTTTTCATTTGCAAAACGACCGCATCAGCTATATCATTCGACTGGTGGCGGGCAAATATCCGATCCATCAATACTGGGGCAAAAAGGTGCGCGCGATCCATGCGGACGTGATGGAGCGCTGCTGCAATCAACAGGAAGAAGGTTTCACCCTGCACGAGCTGCCGCTGGACACCCTGCCGCAGGAATGCCCGGTCTTCGGATGCGGCGATATGCGTCAGGGGATGCTGGAAGTCCGGCAGGCCGATGGCAGCAGCGCGCTGGATCTTTGCTACGATTCCCATGAAATCCTGAAGGGCAAGCCTGCCCTGAAAGGATTGCCTTCCGCCCGCGGGGAAGAAGCCGAAACACTGGTGCTGCGCCTTCGGGACGAGCACAGCGGCGTTGCGGTGGAATTGAGCTACAGCGTGTACCCCGATATCGACGTGATCGCCCGGAACATGCGGGTGGTGAACGACGGGGAACAGCCCGTTGTGTTGGAAAGAGCCCTGAGCGCCTGTGTGGATCTTGAAAATACCCATGCCCAGCTGACAACCCTGAGCGGCGCGTGGGCGCGGGAGCGGCAGATGGTTACCCGCCCGCTGGTTCCGGGCCATCAGGGAGTCGAATCCGTTCGAGGCGCCAGCAGCCACCAGGCCTGCCCCTTTATGGCACTGGGGAAATCCACCGTCACGGAGGATGAAGGCGAGGTCTATGCCCTGTCCCTGTGCTACAGCGGCAGCTTTTGGGCCGATGTGTTCGTGGACTGCAATGATATGGCCCGGGCGCAGATCGGTATTCAGCCCTTCCAGTTCAGCTGGGAACTGAAACCCGGCGACAGCTTCCAGACCCCGGAGGCCTATCTGTGCTATTCGGCCAACGGCCTGAACGGCATGAGCCGGGAGTTCCATCACCTGTGCGGCCGCTACATCACCCGGGGCAAGTACGCCCATGCCAGCCGTCCCCTGCTGGTGAACAACTGGGAGGCCACCTATTTCGACTTCAACGAGGACAAGCTGCTGGAACTGGCCGCCTGTGCCAAAGATGTGGGCATCGACCTGTTTGTGCTGGACGACGGCTGGTTCGGCCATCGGGACGTGGACAATAGCTCTCTGGGCGACTGGGTGGACGACCGGCGCAAGCTGCCCAACGGGCTGCGGGGTCTGTCCGACAAGATCCATGGGCTGGGGCTGAAATTCGGCCTGTGGTTCGAGCCGGAGATGATCTCTCCCGACAGCGATTTGTACCGTGCTCATCCCGACTGGTGCATCCACATTCCCGGCCGGATGCAGGTGGAGAGCCGCCATCAACTGGTGCTGGACCTGAGCCGCAAGGAAGTGCGGGAGTACATCATCGACGCGGTCAGCGCCGCCATGGAGCGGGGCAATGTGGACTACGTCAAGTGGGACATGAACCGCAATATGAATATGCTCCACTCCGACGGACTGGACAGCGCGCACCAGAAGGAGCTGAACCACCGTTACATTCTGGGCCTGTACGAAATTTTGGAAGCCGTGACCAGCCGCTTCCCCGACGTACTGTTTGAAAGCTGTGCCGGTGGCGGAGGACGTTTCGATTTCGGCATGATGCACTATATGCCGCAGGCGTGGTGCAGCGACGATACCGACGCTTTCATGCGCTGCCGTATTCAGTACGGTACGTCGATGGTGTTCCCGGTTTCCACCATGGGCGCGCACGTGTCCGCTGTGCCCAATCACCAGATGGGTCGTTCTACGCCGCTAGCTACCCGGGCAGCGGTGGCCATGGGCGGCACCTATGGCTATGAGCTGGATCTGACCAGACTGCCTAAGGAAGAACTGGACGAGATTCGCCGTCTGAACGAAAAGGTCAAGGCCTTGCAGCCCCTGCTTTTATATGGCGAGTTCTACCGGCTCTGTTCTCCCTTTGAGGGCAACAAAACGGCCTTTATGAGCGTCAGCGAAGACCGGCACGAAGCCGTCGTCACCCATGTGTACGGCCCGGCCGAGCCTAACCGGCAGCCGGTGCTGCTGCCCCTGCGGGGTCTGGATGCTGAAAAGGAGTACCGCGATGTGGAGAGCGGCCGCGTTTACGGCGGCGACGAGCTGATGACCCACGGACTGACCATTCCCCGCGCATGGGGCGACTATATGGCCACTCAATTCCATTTGGTGGCGGTGGACTGATCCCCCTTATCTTGAACAGAAGGAGCATCAAAAACCCATGGCTTACCTGTATGAAACGCATATGCATACCCGATTCGGCAGTCTGTGCGGCGTATCCAACGGCAGGCAGCACGCTCAATATTATAAAAAGCTGGGCTTTCAGGGCATCATTATCACGGATCATTTCTTCGGCGGCAATACGGGCGTTCCCGTTGACCTGCCGTGGGAAAAGCGCGTGGAGCTTTTCTGCCTCGGTTACGAAGATGCGTGGCGGGAAGGCCAGCGGATCGGGCTGGACGTTTTCTTCGGCTGGGAGCAGAATTATCAGGGCGACGAATACCTGATCTACGGCCTTGACAAGGAATGGCTGCTGAACCATCCCGAAGTGGAACACTGGAACCGCAAGGAGCAGCTGGAGGGCGTTCACGCGGCGGGCGGCTGCGTGGTGCAGGCCCATCCCTTCCGGGATCGGGGCTACATTGATAAAATTCGTCTGGGGCTGCATTACTGTGACGGCATTGAAGCGGCCAACGCGGCCAATGTGCCCTACAACGACGCGTTTGCCTACCGCTACGGGACGGAGTATGGCCTGCCCATGACGGCAGGTTCGGACAATCATAATTCCGCTTTGCCCCGGACGCGGGATGAAATCTTCGGCGTCCGTCTGGAAAAGCCGCTTACCTCGATTCAGGACTATGTGTCGCTGATCCTGAACCACGGCCCCATCGGGCTGGACGTGCCGAAGGGACGGTTCGACCTGACGGACGATATGCCGAATCTGGCTTCCTACTGGCTGGATGAAAACGAACAGCCGGTGCCCACCGGACGGGATTGGCGAAAGTAAGTTATAAAGAAAAGGGTCTGCCTTGCTGATAGGCAGACCCTTTTGCGTGCTGGAAAAAAGGGGGACACGGCAGCGCTTGAATGTTGTGAAAAGTGCTGCCAAAATGTTTGCTCATATTGCGCTTACGTTCGGTTTCACCGAATAATCCGCTGGACGGGCACTTTCTCAGCAGAGACGGGGAATTGACTGGCAGCGCCCTCCACTTGCGCCCTTCGATAGAGTCATTCTGTCTGCCCGTCCTGCCAAGTTAGAAGAAAAGACTCTGCAACGCGTTCGCCGCATGGAAGTTCCCATTCATTCCTGCGTATCCGGCGGCAGATATTTTCCGGCTTCGCTTTCTTCCAGCGCTTCCACACTGCGGAGGCGCTTTTCGATGCTGCGGGTGCGCACAAAGGCACTGTCGATGCTGTCGCTGGCCTGACGAAGCTTTTCCTGCGTGTGCTCCAGCACCTTGGCAAAGTTGCCGAAGTCGGTCTTGATCGCCCCCAGCAGCTTCCAGACCTCGGCGGAGCGCTGCTCGATCGCCAGCGTGCGGAAGCCCATCTGCAGGCTGTTCAGCAGTGCCAGCAGTGTACTGGGCCCCGCTACCAGAATGCGCTGCTCCCGCTGCAGGGTCTCCACTACTTCCGCGTTGCGCATGACCTCGGCATAAAGGCCTTCCAGCGGCAGGAACATCACGGCGAAATCCGTGGTATAGGGCGGAACGATGTATTTGCCGATCCGCTTGCCCTCGGTGCGCACGGCGTTCATCAGGGCGCGCCGAGCCGCTTCGCAGGCTTCGCCGTCCCCAGCCTCCGCAGCCGCCGTCAGCCGGGCGTAATCCTCCTGCGGGAATTTGCTGTCGATGGGCAGATAGACGGGCCGGTCTTCCTTGCCCGGCAGGGTCACAGCGAACTCCATCCGCTCCTGTGAGCCAGGGACCACCGCCACATTCCGCGCATACTGCGACGAGGTCAGCGCCTGTTCCAGCAGTGCGCCCAGCTGCATCTCGCCCCATACGCCCCGGGTCTTGACGTTGCCCAGCATCCGTTTCAGGTCGCCTACGCCGCTGGCCAGCGTGTGCATCTCGCCCAGAGACTTATACACCTGTTCCAGCCGCTGGCTGACCTGCGCAAAGCTGTCGTTCAGTCGCTTTTCCAGCGTGCTGTGCAGCTTTTCGTCCACCGTCTGGCGCATTTCTTCCAGCTGACGGCGGTTTTCGTTGGCAAGGCGCTGCACGCCCTCGTCCAAGGTGCGGCGCAGGGACTCCATACGGGCGTCGTTGCGCTCCAACAGGCTGTTGAGCTGGTCACCCTGCATTTTCAATACGTTGGACAGAAGGGAGATTTGGCCGTCGCTGGTGCGCTGCATGGTCTCGGACAGTTCCCGCCGCTGGGCCGCGCTTTGCTCCAGCAGGTCGTCCTCCATGCCTTCCAGCCCCTTCCAGAGCTGCTCCTGAAAGCGGCGAAACTCCTGCCGCTGCCTGCGCTGACCCTGCACCACCAGCGCGATCAGCACCACAGCCAGCACGATCAAAACCAGCGCCAGTCCGCCTAAAATCAGCGTCGAAACCGAAGCGTTCTGCATCTTTGGTTCCTTTCTGCATCCCGGATTTTGGTTCGGAATGCGGTAAATAGGAATGGCCGCGCAATGCGCGGCCAGAAGAAGTTTACATTTCCCGGCGGCCCTCCATGGCCTTGGAAAGGGTGATCTCATCGGCGTATTCCAGATCGCTGCCCACCGGCACGCCGTGGGCGATCCGGGTAACGCGAATGCCCATGGGCTTGATGAGCCGCGCCAGATAGGAGGCCGTGGCTTCGCCCTCGATGTCCGGGTTGGTGGCCAGAATGACCTCTTTCACATCCGGGTCGTTCAAACGGGCCATCAGCTCCTTGATGCGGATATCCTCCGGCCCCACGCCGTCCATGGGGGAAAGAGCGCCGTGAAGCACATGGTACAGCCCTTGAAAATCCCGCATCCGCTCGATGGCGGCCACGTCCCGGGGGTCGCGCACGACGCAGATTTGGCCGTTATGCCGCCGTTCGTCCCGACAGATATCGCAAAGCTCGTCTGTGGAATAATTGCCGCACACGCTGCAATACCGGATGGATTTGCGGCCGCTGTAGATCGCCGTCGCCAGCTCCCGCACATCTTCCAGCGGCATACTGATGATGTGATAGGCCAGCCGCTGGGCGCTCTTGGTGCCTACGCCCGGCAGGCGGGACAGCTGCGCCACCATTTTGGCGATGGGTTCCAGCTGCGCCATGGCTTAGAACATGCCTCCCATGCCGGGGGCCAGTTTGCCCAGCTCACTCTGACGGGTCTCCTCAGCGGTGTGCAGGGCCTCGTTCACCGCGGCCATCACCATGTCCTGCAGCATTTCCACGTCCTCGGGATCCACGCACTCGGGCTTGATCTGGATGCCGGTCACTTCATGCTTGCCGTTGACGGTCACGCTGACCATGCCGCCGCCGGCCTGTGCGGAAAATTCCCGGGCCTCGATGTCCTCCTGCGCCTTCGTCATCTGCTCCTGCAGCTTCTGGGCCTGACGCATGAGCTGCTGCATATTGGCTCCGCCGCCAAATCCGCCGAACTGTTGATGTCTTGCCATGATGCTTCTCCTCCATAATGGGACGGGCGAAAACACACCCGCCGGTGATTCAATCAGAACAAATGTGCCGTTTACTATCATACCGTTTTTAAGGAAAAAAAGCAACGGGCATTTCGGGCGGATTTTTAGGAATGTTTCTTTGTACTTTTTCTGTTTTCGATGGGTAAAAATGAAAATTAGCGCTTTTGCAGCTTGCATCTTCCGCTATTTTCTGATAGCCTGAAACGACAACAGGTTTTGACAAATGATGTTAGAGATGGTGAGATGCAATGGAGCAATCCCGTGAAAAATTCGCCTCGCGGCTTGGGTTTATTCTGATATCGGCCGGATGCGCCATCGGCCTTGGAAATGTGTACCGTTTTCCTATCATTACGGGCGCTTACGGCGGCGGAGTCTTTGTATTGATATATATTGCGTTTCTGGTGCTGCTGGGGCTGCCCATCATGAGCGCGGAGCTGGCGGTGGGTCGCGGAAGCCAGCGCAGCATCGCCTCCTCCTTTGACGTGCTGGAAAAGAAGGGCCAGAAATGGCACCTGATGAAATATCTGGGCATCTGCGGCAATTATCTGCTGATGATGTTCTATACCGTCATTTCCGGCTGGATGGTCATTTATTTTGTGAAATATCTGACCGGCTCCATCATGAGCGCCTCCGGGGTGGAGGGCCTGTCGGCGGTGTTCGGCAGTATGGTCAGCAATCCGGGCCTGATGGTGGTAAGCGCCTTCGCCGTCATTCTGATCTGCTTCGGCATTTGCTCCATGGGTCTGCAAAAGGGCGTGGAGGGCATTACCAAGTGGATGATGGTGGCACTGCTGGCGTTGATGATCGGGCTGGCGGTCTATTCCGCTACGCTGCCCAACGCGGCGGAGGGGCTGCGCTTTTATCTGGTGCCCTCACTGAAGCGGCTGGAAGAAGCGGGCGTGAGTACGGTGATCTCTGCGGCGATGGGGCAGTCCTTCTTTACCTTGAGCCTCGGCATTGGCTCGATTGCGATCTTCGGCAGCTATATCGGCAAGGAACGCCGTCTACTGGGCGAATCCGTCACCATCGTGTGTCTGGATACCTTTGTGGCGATCATGTCCGGCATGATTATCTTCCCGGCCTGCTTTACCTACAATCAGGGCGTGACCGCCGACGCTGGCAGCGTGGGCGCGGGCTTCCTGTTCACCACCCTGTCCAGCATCTTCAACGGAATGCCCGGCGGGCGGGTGATCGGCATGCTATTCTTCCTGTTCATGATTTTCGCGTCTTTTTCTACGGTCATTGCCGTGTTTGAAAACATCATGTCCTTCTGGCTGGAGCTGACGAAACTGAACCGCCGGACGATTGCCCTGATCAACGTGGCGCTTTTGATGGTTCTTTCCCTGCCCTGCGCGCTGAGTCTGAATGTGTGGAGCAGCGTAAAGATTTTTGGCCTCGGCATTATGGACTTGGAGGATTTTGCCGTTTCCAATCTGTTATTGCCCATCGGCAGTCTGTTCTACGTGCTTTTCTGCACTACCCGGTACGGCTGGGGATGGAATCGGTACTTTGCCGAGGTCAATCTGGGAGACCGGGGCGCTCGGCTGCCACGCTGGATCCGTCCTTACATGACGTATGTGCTGCCGCTGATCATACTGGCAGTGCTGGTCATGTCCGTTTTCGGCTGAAAACGCCACATGGGCAGCACTGTTCTACAAATAAAACACGAACGGCCCAACAGAAATCTGTGAGTCCCGTCCCGGCCGGACAAGTGCCGGGATGGGGCTTTTGTGCCTATTGACACCCTGTCGGGCTTTCCGCTATAATGGCGTAAACGATTGAGGACGCACGTTTTGTTTCTTTTGTTTTGCGCTGAAGAAACGGCGCGTAGGAGAGGAAGCGACGTTTATGGTCACGCTCAAGGATATTTCCGTCAAATGCAAATGTTCGGTGGCAACGGTCAGCAAGGCGCTGAACGGAATGCCGGACATCGGGGAAGAAACGGCGCGGCATATTCGTCAGGTGGCGACCCGGATGGGCTATACGCCAAACGCTGCGGCCCGCACCCTGAAAACCAACCGCTCTCAGACCATTGGGCTGCTCATGTGCCAGCGGGATGAAAATATCTGGACGCATGACTTTTTCTCCCGGGTCGCCGCCGGCATTCAGGAAGTGATGGAGGGCAGCGGCTATGATGTAACGCCTATCAATTCCCTGCGCCTGCACACGGCGGGAGAACTGCTGCAATACTGCGTTTATCGGAGATACGATGGAATTATCATCATGAGCGCCGGTTTCCGTCAGGAAGAAATGCGGGAAATTCTGGAAAGCAAGCTGCCTATGATCTCCATTGAGAATACCTTTCCGGGCCGGGGCGCGGTGCTGTCCGACAATATGCAGGGCACGGGCGAACTGGTGCGGCTGGCCTATGAAAAGGGTCATCGGAAGATCGCTTTTATCCATGGCGAGGACACCAGCGTGACCCGCACCCGGCTGCAAAGTTTCCGGGCTGTCTGCAGTGAGCTGGAGCTGTCCATTCCGGAAGCCTATCTTCGTCCGGCGCTGTATCACGACCGCAAAAGCGCCGCCCGGGAAGCGAAAGCCCTGCTGGCGCTGGAGGAGACGCCCACCTGCATTCTGTTTCAGGACGATTATTCCTGCATCGGCGGACTGGATCTGCTCCGACGGGACGGCGTGACGCTGCCGGAGAACCTCAGCTACGCCGGGTACGACGGCATCAAGCTGGCCCAACTGTTCACACCAAGGCTGACCACCTACCGGCAGGATATTTCCGTCATGGGGCAGGAAGCGGCTCGGATGCTGCTGGAAGCCATTGAGAAGCCGCAGGATTTTCTGCCCCGGTACGTAACCATTCCGGGACGGCTGGTGGAGGGAGAAAGCGTTCGTTCTCTCTGAGCTTTTTCGCCGGGAGCGGTTTGCATTGACAAGCCGCTGACCGCGTGTCATACTGAAAAACGCGAAATACAACGGGATTCCGGGAGGATGGAAGCATGAAAATTTCCAAAAAGGACGCGCTGAGCTGGTTTACTTTTTTTGCCGCTCTGCCGGAGGATGAAGAGATTCAGCAGCACCAGCAGGAGATCATCTATGCGGTGTTCAGCCAGATCGAGGACGCGGTGGACGCACGGAACGAGCGGCTGATGGGGGAAATTCCCCATCTGAAAAATCTGCAGGGCCGCACCCTGTATGTGGGCGATGAAAAGAAATTTCCCCGGGGCTGCTGCTCCTACCTGCTTGGCACGGGCCTGACGGCCATCCGCAAGACCAACAAGTGCAATCTGCAATGCCCGTTCTGCTACGACTTCGGCGAAATGGACTGCCAGCCGCCGGTGGGCGAGGGCTTGTGGGAGATCGGCGGTACCCGCTTCCGGGAGCGGGATATTCCGTTGCTGTTGTCCATCCAGAAGAAGCCCACGGGCATTTCCTACGTCTATCTGGAACCCTTTATGGAAATCGAAAAGTACTACGGTATTATCCGCCGCTTCCGGGAGGCGGGCATTCACCAGCATATGTACACCAACGGCACGCTGGCCACAGAAGAAAACCTGCGGGCGCTGGGGGAAAGCGGCCTGAACGAGCTGCGGTTCAATCTGGGTGCTTCCGGCTGCGCGGACAAGGTCATCCGCGCCATGGAAACGGCGAAAAAATATATCCCCTTCGTGGGTATCGAAACACCCATGACCCCGGATTTCGAACGGCAGTTCCAACAGAAGAAGGAGCAGATCCTGGCTACGGGGATCGACTTCATGAACTGCGCCGAACTGCACCTGAATCCCAACAACATTGGAAATTACTGGGGCGAGGAGCTGTACCTCTGCCGTCAGGGCTATGTGTCGCCTATTTGGAGCCGGGAGATCACCTTCCGCCTGATGAAACAGGCGGACGAGGAAAGCTGGCCCATCGTGGTGCATGACTGCTCCAATCATACCAAATTTGCCCGCGACCTGAACCTGCGGGCCAAGGAGGGCGGATGGTTTGGTTCCAGCAGCTATGCCTGCGAATTCGACCGGCTGCCCTACGAAGCCTTCCTGCCTATTTTGCAGGATGAATCCTTCTCTTTTTTGGAGGAAGAAGAACTTCCTCATGGCTACCGTCCCGGCGAACTGGTTTTCTGAGCTTGCCTTTTGAAAAAGGATGCCCTATAATAGGTATGGTTTAGACGGTTTTCACCGCCGAAAATGAAGATGTTTTGGGAGGAAAGACCAATGAAGCGGTTTTTTGCACTGGTTCTCGCTCTGGGAGTTTGCCTGTTTTCCGTGACGGCGCTGGCCGAAGGAAAGCTCACCGTGACCGAAAAGAATCTGATCGAGTTTGAAGGCTCCAGCAACGCCTATTTCTTTGCCAAGGTGGAAAACACCGGCGACGCTGCCATCGGTGTTGGCGCCGGTAAACTGGTAGGCTTCAGCTCCGACGACGATGTGCTGGTTTCCGAAAGCTATGTGACCGCCAATCCGTCCTCGGTGATCCTGCAGCCCGGCGAATCTCTGTATGTCAGCGATTCCATCTGGGAAAGCGCGCTGGAAACCGCCGATATCGCCGACTTCAAGTTCTCCATGGACACGGAGGACTATGTCTCCGAGGTGACTTTTGTGCCCTGCGAGGCCACCTTGGAGATGAAGGATGAATACGACAGCTATGTGTACGTCACCTTGACCAACAACACCGACGCTATTCAGTATGGCCCCTATGTCACCGTGGCGCTGCACGATCAGGAGGGCAATCTGGTCTACGTTCGGGGCCAGTACGCTGACAGCCTGGGCGTTCATCCCGGCAGCACCGTGACCATTCGTGTGTATATCGACAGCGATTTCATCCGCTACTTCCAGACGAACAATATCGAAATCAGCACCGCAGACGCTTACGTGTGCTACGAAGCTGAATAAACCGCATGAAGCCCAAACCGCCCGCCGAGAAGCTTTCGGCGGGCGGTTTGCTATTTATTTCTTTTCCAGAAGGCGGTTAATAAGTCCCAAAAGCATCAACAAATCAGTCTCGTCCAGCTGCTTCATCCCCGCGATGGCCTTTTGAATCAATTCGGGGTTCTGCGTCCCTTCGTCAAAAAATTGCTGGGGTGTCAGCCCGAAGTAATCACAGATGGCGAAAAATTCCTTCATGGGGGGAAGGGCCTTGCCGGAGGAAATATTGTGCACATAGCCCCGGCTGTGACCGAGGTCATAGCTCATTCGATATTCCGACACGCCCTTCCGCAGCCGCAGCTGTGTGATTCTCTCCCGCACGAACAGTTCGTCCATTGATGTCACCTCACTATTGAGCAACATTCTCAGAAAAAAGACAAAAACAGAGAATAAAAACATCATTAGAAAGCTAAATTATTTGAGCAGATACAAAGCTTTCTTTTATCCATTCCTTGTGGGCTAAAATTTACGCTTTGTTATTAGGAATTTCTAACCCCCAGTTATCCCAGCCTTTATAGCTTTTGCGAGCAAAAAGTTCTATTTTCTGTTGAGTAGGAAACATTTTAGTAATTCCATCAATGACAATTTCTGGCTTTTCACTGTGCTCACCCCGATGGACTGAAACTAACTGCCTAACATTTCTTGCCCCTCTTGGAGTGGGAAATTTTCCTTTTTTAAAAGCAAGAACAAATTCTGTTTGAGATAAAGTATATCTTCCGGGATTATGTACTTGCTTATCCCAAACGAAGGCTACAGTTTTATATTCAAATCCCCAAGAAATTCCAAGTTCAATCGAATTTGCAAATTGTGGTCCAGTAGTCCACATGAATAAAATGCAATTATTTGCGGCTATTGAGCCGACATCTAATAATTTTAATTCTTTTAGTTTGAGAGTCGGATATTTGAAATTCGCCGCACTGATGAAGATGCTTTTTTCAAATCCGACATTTTCTGTTTTAATACTTGACTTATCGTACTGCATCTTTCCACCATAATCCCAGGGTGGGTCTGCATAGATGACATCATATTTTTTTTGAGGTAAAACAGGATAAATTTCTTCCAAAGGGTTAATTTTTCTTTTTTTAGATGCATCGGGATTATATTTTGAATATCCGCTAATGGGATTTTGCTTAATCGCAGTCATAATTACCTCGCCTTTCAAAGTATTTCTGTATAATTTTACATCATGAGTCGTCTTAAGTCAAACAAATTGTTACTTATAAACCGTTGATTTATAGGTAACATGCTATAGACTTTATTTTGGAGGAGGTTTTGTGATGATTAAACAACAAATCGGTAATCGTATTAAGGAAAGACGTAACGCTGCAGGTATGAGCCAAGAGAAATTCGCTCTCATGATTGACATGGATAGGACATATCTTGCATCGGTCGAGAGTGGCAAGAGAAATATATCTATTGAAAATCTCCAAAAAATTATCGTTGGGCTTGGCTTTACTTTTGAAGAGTTTTTTAAAGGCATGTAGGGTGAACAAATATGGCTACACAGGAATTGAGAAAAAGGGCAAACTGGCAAACGATTAGTGGGGCAAAAGCGCTTAAAACAGAAGAACTGTTCCAACTTTCTTTACAGACTGCATTGGATTCTGTCTATCCTAAGCAATTTGTAGTTGATAGACATCCGAAAGAGTTTGGCGACATCTATTCGACATATTCACTTCCTGAAGATGTTCTTAAAAAAATCTACAATATTGATGTTAGTGCAAAAAAGGCGAATGGGGAAGCCAAATATAAATGGGGTATAAGTATGGATTTTGCAATCAGAAATATCCTAAATGGTAAAATACTATTTGGAGAAATTAAGAGACAAGATGGATGGGTCGAAACTACCGATATGCAAGCAGGACGAGGAAATGCTCATGAAAGAAGCTGCAAATACTTTACTCCTGGGTTATTAAGAGTGATTCGAGAAACCGGAGGATTGTCAGATGAAATTCTTCCTTTCTGGTTGGTTGTTGTCGGCGATATTACAAGGGATCCCCGCCGCAATAGGGAGATTGCGTATTGGTTTCAGGAATATACAAAGAACTACTTTATGTGGAGAAACACTGACAATGTTGGCGAAATGTTAGATTTTTTTGAAAACAATTTGCTGCCATACTTGTTATAAGTGCTATTTATTATATGAGTTTTTTCTTAACTTGTAGAAAAACATCGATTTCCTTTATTCTCTTACTTTTTAAACATTCATGCTGCTTTATTATAACTCTCTCAATTTTCTACTGTGTTAAAATGCTTTCAACAGCTTTTGTTATTTTGCAGAAGTTAAATAATAATGTAAGTTCTGGACAATAATTGTATAATAAAGCACGCAAAAAGCGGGGACTGTCCTTCTATAGGACAGTCCCCGCTTTTTGCGTGCTTTTCTTACTTGCCGAAGTACCGCTTCAGCAGGCCCTCGAAGGCCTTGCCGTGACGGGCTTCGTCGCGGGCCATTTCGTGCACGGTGTCGTGGATGGCGTCCAGACCCAGCGCCTTGGCCTTCTTGGCCAGCTCGGTCTTGCCCATGGTCGCGCCGTTTTCGGCTTCCACACGGACGGTCAGATTCTCCTTGGTGGACGCGCTGACCATTTCGCCCAGCAGCTCGGCAAACTTGGCGGCGTGCTCGGCTTCTTCATAGGCGGCCTTCTCCCAGTACAGGCCGATTTCCGGATAGCCTTCCCGGTGAGCGGCGCGGGCCATAGCCAGATACATGCCGACCTCGGTGCACTCGCCGGTGAAGTTCTCCCGCAGACCCTGCTTGATTTCTTCCGGCACGTCGCTGGCCACGCCGACCACATGCTCGGCGGCCCACACCTTTTCGCCCTCGGCCTTCACAAACTTGGCGCGGGGAGCCTTGCACTGGGGGCAGAATTCGGGAGCCTCGGAACCTTCGTAAACATAACCGCAAACAGAGCAAACCCACTTCATATTCATGTACCTCCTAAAAGTTTTGGTATTTTTCTTGGTGGCAGGTTTCTTATCGCCTGCATCTATTATATAACCAAAACCGCAGAGAGTGAAACAGCTTTTTTGAAAAAAACCAAAAAAATTAGATAGGGGAAACTTTCGGCTTTTGGCGAGCACTTTCTACGGGGATGGACGTTTTTTCACCAAAACAAAATGTCCCTGCCAAAGAAGCAGAGACATTTTGCAGTAAATGGGATGGGGATAAAGCCCCAACCCTTTGTGTTTTTACTGAGCGTCCGCAGGGGTGAAGGTGGGGGCGAAGCCGGAAGCCACGATCAGATCGTACACCTTCTGGGTGTAGATGACCTGCTCCAGCGCCTTGACCCAATCCGCTTCGGCGTTCTCGGGCTTCACAACCACCACGTTCACGTAGGACTGGGCGGCCTGACTGTCGGCGGCCTCCACGTACAGGCCGTCTACATTGGGCACCAGCTTTTCCAGCGTGGCGTAGTTACCGTTGATGACCGCGTAGGCCACGTCGGAGCGCGCGCCGGTGATCAGCTCGGCATTCAGCTCCACCAGTTCCAGATTCTTGGTGTTCTCCACCACATCCAGAGGAGTGCAGGTGCTTTCCAGCGTGGTGCCCTCGGGCAGCTTGATCAGGCCCGCGTCCTGCAAAAGCAGAAGCGCCCGGTTCTCGTTCACGGGGTCGTTGGGGATGGCGATTTTGTCGCCGTCGGCAATGTCGTCCAGGCTGGACTTGGTGCCAGCGTAGATGGCCATGGGCTCGAAGTGGGTGTAGATCACGGGTACCAGCTGCTCGGCCTCGGAAACGCTGCCGTTGTACTGGGCCAGATAGGGCAGATGCTGGAAGAAGTTGGCCATCACGTCGCCGGCGGCGGTGGCGGGATTCTCGATCACGTAGTCGGTGGCAATGGTCAGGTCGAGATCGTAGCCCAGCGCGGCCAGATCGTCCTTCACCAGCTCCAGAATTTCGGCATGGGGGTTCTCGGTAGCGATCACGGACAGTTTTTCACCGGCAAAGGCAGTGGACAGGGAAAGAACCAGCACCAGGGACAGGATAGCGGCAAACAGCTTTTTCATCGGGGTTGCTCCTTTCGAAATCAGCGTTTTTTATGGTCCAGGCCGCGGGTGAACCGCGTGCCGAAGACGGTGATGATCTGCACCAGTACCACCAGCAGCAGGCTGGCCGAGTACATGATGTCGAATTTGCGGACGTTCAGGCCCTTGGTAATGGCGAGGGCGCCCAAGCCGCCGCCGCCCGCCGCACTGGCCAGCGCGGTGTAGCCAAGGATCGTCGTCACGCTGATGGCCGCGCCGTTCACCAGAGAAGGAACGGATTCCGGCAGCAGCACCTTGAAAATGATCTGGAAATTGGTGGAACCCATGGACTGGGCGGCTTCGATAATGCCATGATCCACTTCTTCCAGCGAGCTTTCCACCATGCGAGCCACATAGGGGAACGCGCTGACGACCAGCGGGAAGATGATGGAGCGAGTGCCGATGGCAGTGCCCATCACGGCGCGGGTCACGGGGAAAAGCATGGCCAACATAATAATGAAGGGAATGGAACGCAGAAAGTTGACCAGCACCCCTAGCACGGAGTTGAATCCGGGAGAGGGCATGATGCCGTCCCGGCGGGTGACGACCAGCAGTACGCCCAGCGGCAGGCCGATCAGATAAGCGATCAGGCTGCTCCAGAAGGTCATGTACAGCGTATCAACGGTTCCCGTCCACAAAAGCGATCCCAGCTGCTCCCAGTTCATTGCCCGCTCACCTCCTCCGTCGTCAGGCCCGCTTTCGCCAGATAATCCTGCACTTGCTTGAGCTCTGCAGGGTCCTCCGGGCGGGCTACCATCATCTGGCCGTAGGTCTTGCCGTTGAACTGATGCATGTCCGCGGCCAGAATGTTCACATCAAAGCCCAAATCTTTGACAAGACGGCTGATGACCGGCTGATCCGCCGCCGAGCCGTCGAAGACGATGCGCAGGGCCGGCTGGGTGGGCACGTCGTCCTCGTTCTCCGGCAGGATGCCGAACAGGCGCTTGCCTGCGGCGGACTTGGTGTGCATGAACACGTCGTCGACCGTACCCTGCTCCACCAGCTTGCCGCCGTCCAGAATGGCGACCTTGTTGCAGATCTGGCGGATGACCGCCATTTCGTGGGTGATCAGTACCACGGTGATGCCCAACTCGGCGTTGATCTTCTTGAGCAGCTCCAGAATGCTCTGGGTGGTCATGGGGTCCAGCGCGCTGGTGGCCTCGTCGCACAGGAGCATTTCCGGGTTGCTGGCCAGCGCCCGGGCGATGGCCACCCGCTGCTTCTGGCCGCCGGACAGCTGGGCGGGGTAGGCGTTGGCCTTCTCCTCCAGCCCGACGATCTTAAGCAGCTCCATCACCCGCTCGTTGGCCTGCTTTTTGGGCGCACCCGCGATCTCCAGCGGATAGCGCACGTTCCGGGCTACGCTCTTCTGCATCAGCAGGTTGAACTGCTGGAAGATCATGGCCATGCGGCGGCGGGTCTGCAAAAGCTGCTTCTTGCTCATGGCCAGAATGTTCTGACCGTCGATCAGCACCTGTCCGTCGGTCGGCGTGTCCAGTCGGTTCAGGCAGCGGATCAGCGTGCTCTTGCCCGCACCGCTCATGCCGATAATGCCGTAAATGTCGCCCTGCTCAATGGTCAGGTTGATGTTGTTCAGCGCCTGCACCTCGCCGCCAGGGATCTGGTAGACCTTGCTGAGCCCCCGCAGTTCGATCTGCGGCACGGTTCGCTCCTGCGTCTCCATTCCGTTCATCCATCCTTCCGCGTCTTTGCGTCATTCCAAACAAAAAGCCCGTCTCGCACTATTGCGAGGCGGGCTTAAACAACTTCTTTCCTTAAGCGACGCAACACAAATAGCACGAGCCAACGCACGCGCACATCATGTTCATTCGCATGGCACATGAGTTCGTCACGATGACTCCTCCTAACTTACGACGTCGCCGCCTTAATGGAATGGTGGCATGATATCACGCTTTTCCCGGTCTGTCAACAGGAAAATCCAAAAAAGGCGTTTCCGTACAATCAAAATACAATTTGCACCGAACCGGGAGCAGCCCAAAATGCCGCCTACAAAAGGAAAATCCTATTTGAATTCCACCGGGGCAGCGAGAAAAATTTGAAATTCCCCATAAAAAAGCCCGCCGTCAGGCGGGCTTCAGACTGTCGCCCCCCTGATCGACCGCCTGCGCCCGCGAACAGCGCTCTGCGGCCCGCTCCCCTACGGGGCGCGGGCTTCGGAC
>ERZ827490.2271-NODE-2271-length-21186-cov-6.853817_pt1 | contig 21186 bp, 19 predicted proteins | sample MGYA00519770_ERZ827490 | MGnify/ENA primary metagenome ERZ827490 (study PRJEB31778, sample SAMEA3449324) | human gut metagenome | biome: human gut; feature: human-associated habitat; material: faeces | place: United Kingdom | collected 2010/2012 ...
CCGACAAACCTTATAAAAAATCTGCGAGAATTGTTGGTGAAGTTTTAGGTAAATATCATCCACATGGCGACTCGTCCGTCTATTTCGCAATGGTTCGTATGGCACAAACATGGTCGATGCGTTATACGTTGGTCGATGGACAGGGAAACTTCGGTTCAGTGGACGGTGACAGTCCTGCCGCTATGCGTTACACCGAGGCAAGATTAAGTAAACTTGCCGAGGAAATGCTCCGGGATATCGAGAAGGATACGGTAGATTTTCAGTTGAACTTCGATGACACACTGAAAGAACCGACTGTATTGCCGACCCGTATTCCTAACCTGCTGGTAAATGGTGGTTCTGGTATCGCAGTTGGTATGGCAACCAATATGCCGACACACAATTTGAGTGAAGTACTCGACGGATGTATTGCCTATATCGACGCTCGCGGAGATATTGATGTAGAAGGATTGATGCAATACATCAAAGCGCCCGACTTCCCGACTGGTGCTACAATTTACGGATATGCCGGTGTAAAAGAAGCATTCGAAACCGGTAGAGGACGTATCATTCTTCGTGGCAAAGCAGAAATTGAAGTAGAAAATAATCACGAAAAGATTATTATCACTGAAATCCCTTACCTTGTTAATAAGGCAGAACTGATCAAGTATATAGCCGACCTGGTTAATGACAAGCGTATTGAGGGTATTTCTAATGTAAACGATGAGTCAGACCGTAACGGTATGCGTATCGTCGTTGACGTGAAACGTGATGCCAATTCAGGCGTTGTACTGAATAAATTATATAAGCTGACTGCCCTGCAATCTTCTTTCAGTGTAAACAATATCGCTTTGGTTAACGGTCGTCCGAGACAGTTAAACCTGAAGGATATGATCAAGGCTTTTATTGAACATCGCCATGAAGTTGTTATCCGTCGTACCCGTTTCGAACTGAAGAAGGCCGAAGAAAGAGCGCATATCCTGGAAGGTTTGATCATTGCTTCTGATAATATCGACGAAGTAATTGCTATCATCAAATCATCCAAGAGCCCGAACGAAGCCATCGAACGTTTAATGGAACGTTTCTCTTTATCGGATGTTCAGGCACGTGCAATCGTTGAAATGAGACTTCGTCAGTTAACCGGACTGGAACAGGACAAACTGCGTGCAGAATACGAAGAAATTGAAAAGTTGATCGCCCGTTTGAAAGAGATTCTTGAAAATGAAGATGTTCGTATGGACGTTATCAAAGGAGAATTACAAGAAGTAAAAGATAAGTTCGGCGACGAACGTAAAACAGATATCGTATATGCTTCCGAAGAACTGAATCCTGAAGATTTCTATGCCGATGATGAGATGATCATCACTATTTCCCACATGGGATACATCAAACGTACGCCGCTGAGTGAATTCCGTGCACAAGGACGCGGCGGAGTAGGAGCGAAAGGCTCGGTAACACGCGACGAAGACTTCGTGGAATATATCTATCCGGCTTCTATGCATGCCACTTTGTTGATCTTCACAGCAAAAGGCAAGTGCTACTGGCTGAAAGTATATGAAATTCCGGAAGGAGCTAAGAATGCAAAGGGTAGAGCCATCCAGAACTTATTGAACATTGAAGCGGATGATAAAGTAAACGCCTTTATCCGCGTGAAGAAGCTGACTACCGACACTGAATTTATCAATTCACATTATCTGTTGTTCTGTACCAAGAAGGGTGTTATCAAGAAAACATTGCTTGAAGCATACTCACGTCCGCGTCAGAATGGCGTAAATGCGATCACATTGCGTGAAGACGACGGCCTAATCGAAGTATGTATGACCAACGGAGACAACGAAGTACTGATTGCTAACCGTAACGGACGGGCTATTCGTTTCCACGAAAGTGCGGTTCGCGTCATGGGACGTACTGCTTCCGGCGTTAGAGGTATGACATTGGATAATGATCCTTCCGACGAAGTGGTAGGTATGGTATGTATCAAGAATAAGGAAACCGATACTGTACTGGTTGTATCTGAACAGGGTTACGGAAAACGTTCGAATGTGGAAGATTACCGAATGACTAACCGTGGCGGTAAAGGTGTCAAGACGATCAACATTACTGATAAAACTGGAAAACTGGTTGCCATCAAGAATGTGACAGAGGAAAATGACATCATGATCATTAACAAGTCAGGTATCGCTATCCGTATGAAAGTAACAGATCTGAACGTCATCGGCCGTGCAACTCAAGGTGTTCGCCTGATCAACCTGGGTAAACGTAATGATGAAATAGCCTCGGTATGTAAGGTATTGTCCGAACCGGATGAGCAGGTAGATGAAGAAAGCGCTGAACTGGATGCTCAGAATGAAAATAATGAAGAATTAACCGGTTTTGATGGATCTGAAGATATCGCAAATGATACTGAAGAGACAACAAATGAATAATTTAAACAAATAGAAATATTAATCTCAAATTACTATCACAATGAAACGATTATTATTAACAGTTGCACTATGTGTTGCAGCATCATCTGCCTCTTTCGCTCAAAAGAAAGCCGTTAAGGAGGCGCAAGGAATAGCAAAAGGAGACAAGGCAGACTTCACTGAAGCAAGAGCCTTAATCAAAGGTGCTTTGGAAAATCCTGAAACAAAGGATGACGCCCAGGCATGGTATGTTGCAGGTTTTATCGAAGACCAGCAGTTCAGTGCTGAAAGAACAAAACAGATTTTAGGACAACAGCCGAATGAACCAGTTATGTACGAAGCATTAGGTGCTATCCTTCCTTATTTCAAAAAGGCTTACGAACTGGATCAGCTTCCTAACGAAAAAGGTAAAATCAAACCTAAATATTCTAAAGACATTAAGAGTATTTTAGGTGCTGACCATGTATATTTCTTTAACGGTGGTGCTTACTATTTCGATCAGAAGGATTATAAGAAGGCTTATGACTTCTTCAACCAGTATCTGGAAATCTCTGAACTGCCTATGTTCGAAGGAACTCAGACTGCTGAAAAAGATTCTACTTTCATGACTGTTCAGTTCTATGCAGCTGTTGCAGCTACTCAATTGCAGGATTCTCCTATAGCAATCAAAGCTCTGGAACGTGCAAAAAGTTCAGATTTCAGACTGAATGATGTTTACCAGTATTTGTCTTACGAATACAAACAGGCTGGTGACAGTGTAAACTATGTTAAGACTCTTGAAGAAGGTTATGCAAAATTCCCCAATGAAGAGTTCTTCCTGATGAGTTTAATTGACGCTTACATCCAGTCAAGTCAAAACGAAAAAGCAATAAGTTATCTGAACACTGCAATTGCACAGAAACCTTCTGATAGTCAGCTGTATCATGCATTAGGAATTGTTTACGAAACAGGTATTAAAGATTATGCAAAAGCAGAAGAAACATTTAAGAAAGCTTTAGAAGTCAATCCGGAAAGTGTTGAATCGATGTCTGCTTTGGGACGTATATATTACAACCAGGCTGTAAACAAACAGGGTGAAGCTAACATGATCAATGATAGCAAGAAATATCAGGAAGAATTAACTATTGCAAAAGATCTTTTCAAACAAGCTCTTCCTTATTTCCAGAAAGCTCACGAAATGAAACCTAGCGAATCAGAATATATGGTTGCTTTAAGAGGTATCTATTATAATCTGAACATGGGTCCGGAACTGGAAGCTATCGAAGCTGAAATGAACAAATAATAATCATTTCATTATATATAAAAATAGCCGTCTCTGTTGAGATGGCTATTTTTATATTTATACTCGGGATCAGCTATTTTCTATCAGTAGTGATACAGCCCTTTACAGATAAGGGATAATCGTTATATAAATACCTGTAATAATTGCAGACGTAATAACACCTGAAATATTAGCACCTAACGCATCACCTAAAATGAAAGAGTCCGGGTTCTCTTTACTTACCAGTTTCTGTGCTACTTTAGCAGTAGTAGGAACACAACTGACAGCAGCAATACCGATTACCGGGTTATAATTTCCGCGTTTAATGAAATACATGATATATCCGCCAATGATACCTCCGATACCAGACAATAACAATGCAGTAATTCCTAATACCAATAATTTCAATATCTTGGGATCGAGTAACAATTTAGCATCACACAATACACCCAATAACAGCCCCAGCATGAAAGTCGAACCATACAATAACGGACCACTGACAAAATCATAAATATGCTTCATGCCTGATTCGCGAACGGCAACACCCAGGAACAATGAAAAGAAAAGGGGAGAGGCCACAGGGAATAAAAAGCATAAAACAGCACATAAAATAACAGAAAAAGCCAGTTTAACTTTAGCATCGTAGTTTTTGGGAGGTTTTGTAGTGGTCATTTTTATAGCACGCAAACGCTGCGGGATCAGGAGTTTGACCAGATAAGGATATCCTCCGTAGGTCAGTCCCAGATATAAATAAGCAACAACAGTAATAGGAACAAATAAATGTTTGGCCAGGATCAGGGATGTAAACAAAACCATCGGACCATCTGCACCGCCAACCATCGCAACAGAAGCGCTCTCACTTAAAGACAAACCAAAAGCGCTGGCAATAGGTAACGTCAGAAAAGTTCCCAGTTCCGCACAAAGAGCCAGGAAAAGACTGGCAAAAGGCTTCTGAAGCAGAAAGCCCACATCCAATAATGTTCCAATTCCCATAAACACAAAACAGGCAATCAAGCCATTACTGAAAGTCAGCGTATATACGGGTTGAAGAAAATCAATCTGCATTGTATTCATCAACTCGTCTGTATCTGAAAGCATAGGATCCAGGAATAAATTACCTAATACACCTTCCGGCATGATTAAAGTACCACAATTGATTGCAACCATTCCTAGTCCCATCGGGATCATAACCATCGGCTCCAGGACTCCTTTCCAGCCTAAATAAACGAGTAGGCCGCCAAGTGTAATCAAAAAAACACGCGCAACAGCCAGTATCCATCCACCGGCAACCATTGTTCCAAAGCCTTGGAACAAACTAAAAAAATCAACATTTTCCATATCTGTTTTTATTTTTCGATAGAAGGATTCTCCTTTTTGTTTGTATTGTTCTTTCTCATTAGCTGTTCCTCTTTTTTGAGGTACATAATGCGAGTATCCTGTGGATAATAATAATCCATCAGATCCAAATGAGAAGCGCCATGACTTACGCCATGATAATATCCGGACGGTTTTATGTGGAGAAGATCGCTGTTTACACCACGACGGAATTCTTCGCGTTCGTCATCAGTCACATCTTCTTCATTATTTACCACATCCAGCCCTAATATTTCACCAATTTTGGCACGCAATTTATTTAGTTTGCCGAATTGCATCAGTTCATCACTGTGAGAATGGTGAAATTCCAAGGAGTCGGCCCAAACAGCAATAAGCTTGATTACACCGGCAACAACAAAACCGATAATGAAGGTCAGAGCCATCATTTCAAGGGTTGAAAGTAATAGACTTAACATAATTATTTAATTTAAAATCCAATATAATACCTTAATTAGGTACATGATTAGTCATTATCTGCCAATTCACGTGCAGACAATAAAAAAGAATAAAAAGAAAGATGTTAAACTAAATAATTATTTTCCGCAGTACGTAGACCCAATGGCCTGATCGTATACGAAGAGTGGAGAATTTTACTGATTGTGATATTAAAAATGTTTCAGACACTTTATTCAGAATATTTTGTTCCTTCTGAAGAAACAACTCCAAAAGACGGGTAGTCACTTTAAACGGACGTTCGCATCGGGTTGGCAACACCTGGCTACGAGTAGTAAGACAATAGACTGAATGATAGCTTTGACTTAAATCATAATTCTTTAACTCGTCCTGGAATGGATGTTTTTCCTTACTGCAGACAAAAGTCGTTTTCGCAGGAGACAAAATATTTTCATCTTCAGTCTTTATCTGCATATTCAAAAGAAGCAGAAACAGAAACGATACTATCAACAATACTTTTTTCATCGCGGTGCGAAGTTAGAATAGTTATTTAACATACAACATAATTTTGTCAATAAAAGTTGAAAATAATTTGCGTGGGATAGTCCCAGGATAACTTCTTATAACCCTATTAAACATAATGGGAATTATAAGAAATAGTAACAGAAAGATATCAGGAGCTATTCAGGCATAAAAAATCCGTATATAACTTCACAGTTACATACGGACCAAACAAATAACAAACTCTACTTATATGAAAAAACAAATACTACTAACATAATTATTACAGAATCTTTTTTCAAGCTCTGTTTATCATTATAACAATGATATGCTTTATTTGGTTCTTGACTACAGAATAATTTTCTGCTATTTTTTTCTGGGGTTATTAAACGATCCCTGAAAATTATCTCTGTAGAGAACTTTATTTTATTCGATATTATAACAAAACGTCATTTATTTATGTTCCGGAATCATATACTAATAAATACTAAAAAGGCATGTATGTATCTTTTTTGATACTCTACATGCCTTAAACTCTCTCTGTATTATACTTTTCAAACGAAAGCAATATGCATCTCCATATATCTGTTATTCGGTCTGTTAACGAGATTTTCCTTTGCGATCTTTTCGCAATCCTCAATATCCATACCATTTTCAGGAATACTCCAGTACCACAACATAGGTGCTTTTTCTCTTTCAGCTGTTTCCATTTTTTTCCATTTTAAATTCAACTTCATCTATGAGACAGAAAAAAAGAAAATACCCCTATCAACTCACAGACTTTTTTTGAATGACAGATGCATTATTTTGTTTAATCGTTTTTTCCAGCATCCGGAGTTAGCTCCTGTGTTAAAGAATCGGCTAGTTCTTTATTGTATTCTTTGAGTAAATCAATATCATGTATATCACTGATATCGAGTATTTCACGAATTAATTCAACTTTACCATTTTCCAATTCAGTGCTAGGTATCATACTTTTGTCGTTTTAGATTGATTAATATTGTTTTAACTTTCATCTAACAATATTAATTTCACATTGTTCACATACACAATCTCTTTTAACGAAAAAAGGTGATCATCGTTAAATAAATGACCACCTTTCTCTTATAACTGAAATAAAATTTTATTTAGCTGCTTCGATAGATGCTTTTCTAAATTCTTTCAGTAACTTTTCAAGTTCCAAAGAAGCTTTGCGAGCACGTGTACCTGCTGCTTTGTTACCATTTTCAACCTGTGCATTAGCATTTGTGCTAAATTCCCCAATCGCTACATTAATTTTGTCTACTAACTCTTTCATTTTACTTTTGATATTTCTTATTATTAAATCGAAGCACAAAAATATAAATAATTATATCATGGGCAACAAAAAATTGACAAAACATATCTGTTCAAGTGCTGAATATTAATAAAAGACCTATTAAACAGCACTCTCCTACTTATTTAAAGCCTCCAGTAACTGTTTGCCAGGTTTAAATTTAACACTTTTCCGGGCTTTTATGGTTACAGGCACACCGGTTTTTGGGTTACGACCAGGACGTTCGGTCTGTTGCCAAAGGGTGAATGTGCCGAAATTCTGGAAAATAATGCTGTTGTCTGTCAGAAGCGCTTCTTCAAAAACTTCTTCCAATGTGTGGATAAACCGTAATGCCTCCACTTGCTTAATAGACATTTTGCTGGATATTTGTTTGGATAGTTCTACTTTATTCATATCTGTATTATTTTAATTCTCTTTTAAAAACTTACTTCATTCTCTATTGTATCTACATCATCGAATACGGCAACATTGCCATCCGTAATCTTCACACGGAGATCAGCACTGTTAGCTCCTTTTATATTGATGGTCAGATCATAATGGTGATCCCGTTGGATGTTATAATTATTTGTCAGGTTATCACCCAGGTAAAAACGATATTCGACTTTTATCCCATTTGCGTGGCTACTGCTGTACTTATAGGTGCCCTTTAAAGTAAGATACGTACAACCGGTCAGTTTACCATCCGGAGTTGAAGTGGTAACAGACGTACTGCCAGGACCATTGGATTCTTTGTTTTTTCCTTCGAACGATTCGGAAAGACCCAATCCCCGGAGGTTTTCCGGCATATAAAAATCAGCAGACGCCCCTGAGGTAGAAGTTAATGAACTAAAACTCTGAGCATCTAAATTCATTGTGGTAGCACTTATGGTTTCCGGATACAGGCTATTACTATTTCCCCCTCCAGCCGTATATAGAGCTATTATTTTGGGAATATTGGTGATCGTAGCAGTCATATCCGACAAAGATGCAGCAGTTGTAGCATCCTTAAATTGAACTTTAACAGACACTTTGGCATAAGTCCTAAATAGCCGAGACACAAAAACGACCTTTTTATTATCTTCCGTCCCCTCGGAAGATGCTGTTGCCGGATTATATTCAGAGGGCCCGGATGTTAATAACGTAGGTCTTGAACCAAGTGCTTCTGTAAAATTTACTGTTTTAGCTTTCAAATCGGCTTCAGTTCCAGTAAAGCCTTCCAAAAGACTTTTCTCCCCATTAACGATTATATAAAAATGGCTAGACATATCAGAAAACTTTTCTTCATCTGAGTTTGTATCTGTATTGATCCTGACCATATAAAGATTTTCCTGAACAAAATCCGTATCATTGTTTATGTCATCTTCTTTATAAACGCTTCTTATTAAATTACCGGAAACGTCATATTGCAATATCCAAACATTATTAATGTTAATTTTATCATCTCCAATAGTTGGAGTTATTGGTGGATCGGCTTTAGTCTTCACACTGATCGATTCCGGCAATTTCAGGCAAAACTGGAAATTGCACATCTTGCCGTGATCCGTATTTTGGGGGTCTTCCGTTGCTTCACATCCCGCAAACAGTAGTGCAAATGCTAGTGTAAACGATAATAAAGAATATTGTATACTTTTATTTTTCATACCCATTAATTTAAATTATTCACCGACCTCGTCTGTCGACTGATCTACTTTCGTATAGTCAAGCAATGATATAGTGATATCACCCGGATTCAATATACCGAAGAAAGTCAGTGTGAACTCGAATTTATATTGCATTCCCTTCAATAATGTTTTTGAGGTCGTGGCAGTATATGTAAATATACCCTCCTGAATACCAGCAACGCCTTCTTCCGTATAAAATACTTTCAATGTAATTATAAACTCAAGAGGCTGACTGCCATCAACCGGCAGTAACACTATCGGATCATTATTCTTATGAGGTTTACTCCAGGCATTCACCGTATAAGAAAAATTCGATACTGTATATGAGTCTGTATAGCCAGCCCCCGGTCGCCAGTCTTTTTCCCCTAAATAATAAGTTAAGGGAACTGATAAGTTTTTTATCTCTATTTTCTGAACTATCAAATCACTTATTTTAACAGGTGATTCTTTCGCTTTTACCGACAGATCTACTTTTGAACCTAGACGGACAAACGGTCCTGTCATTGAAACCTCCATTTTATTATCTCCGTCATTTTGCGGTTGCACGACCAGACCTTTGATCTCGTTACACATGAAATCGTAACCATTACGTACTTCTATTTCACCCGCACTGGGATCGGGAGCCGTTTCACTGTTATACGAAATAAAGTAAAGGTCATATTCACCGCGATAAAGAGACATATTGCCGTCGGCTGTTTTATCATCTGCTATCGTACAGACACTTTTGCCAAGCGGTTCCGGTAATTTTTGTGTGGATGCATCCACAGCTGTTCCGGCTTTATAAGCCAGAACAGTGAATTTTGTACCGGGATCGAGGTCTACCAGAGTGGTAGCACCCAACGCCTTCGTTAAAGAAGCCTCATACAGTTTAAATGAGAGTTCAACCGGTTCTCCCTCTCCTTGCGGCTTCTGCCTGTTGTCATTATCCGGTAATCCCGACGTACATGCCAGCATCATCAGGGCCAGACAAACCGGTAAAAGAATGTTTATTCTTATCTTCATAATCTTTCTGCAATTCGTTAAATACCAATATTCGTATCCTGGCTGGCATCGCTTTTCCAGTCTTCCACCTTAAAGTTTTTCAATATCCCACCGATTTTGTTGACTGTGATGGAGTACATATAATGTTTGCCCGCTTGCCATTGGACAGGAGTAGCGGAGGCCGTTTTAAAGGTGCGCAATTCAGTACTGCCCTCGCTGCCGACTGCTACAGTCAGGCTGAAAGAAAGTACCGATTCGGTCGCACTCATCGGAGCCATCAGGCAGGATACGTTCGGGGAAGACAGTGAAGTAGACAGTTCTTTCGAACCGTTCAACGTAACGACAGACGTAGAGACCAGACCGTTCAATACCCCATCCGTCAACTGCATGCTGCCTTCGCCGACCTGCAACTTATTCGTATTACTCTGGATACTGATCTGCTTCAAATAAAGGCTTTCACTAACATCGGTCTCTTTGTCTATCCTGAAACTCACTTTTGCCAACGCATGATTCATCGTCAACGAAATAGCACGATTCGTCTGGGTAATCCCTGCCTGTTTTGTGGCATAGAGATAATCTGTTTGCTGGCTTCCGGTAAAGTCGAGCCGCTGGGTCTCATCTGAATCGCTTCCTTTTCTGACGGATACCGGAATGGTCAGGTTGCTGCCGGATGTTATATCCGCATCCGGATAACAGGCATAGACGTCAGCACTCCCATTTGCCATTGTTATCTCCACTGAGGCTGTGCTCGACCAGCTTCCGTTACTTTGGGTAAACAGCAAAGTAGGCGTCGATGTATTATAGGCGGTCAGCGCATCGGCATTGGCCACATATAATTTTACCTGATTGATGGAAGTCACGATTCCACGGGTCTGTATTGTTTCCGCCAATCCGACCGAAACCAATTGGAGAGCGGAAGAAGACGGTTCGCCGTTATCCGGCAGGCTGTCCGTGCATCCGGCACAGGTTGCCAATAACGCTGTTAATGTATATAAATTCAATTTTCTCATATTCTTTTATGTATTAAGTTGCATTTAAGTCTCCCCCGGATTCCGCACTACCGTCAGAAGCAAACGGAGTCACATTTACACTGTTAAGTATCAACTTATTCGTAGATGTAAAATTGTATATGTAATTATTAGCGGCTTCCAGCTTGATGCTCGATTGAGCATAAGATTTATCTATCCCCCCAGCAGAGACGGTTATTTGGTAAACAGCCCCGGCGTTAGCACGGATAATACCGATATATGTATGATTTGTTCCGGAAGCCGTTACCGGCAAAAGCTGGATGGTCTCATTGGTTCCGCCGTCAGTACGCAGAGAATTTCCTTCCAACTTAATGCCGTTTCCGGTCGTAATGCTCGCATACTCCACATTAATCGTGATCTTGGCTGCCGCAGGGGCAAAGACAAAGTCGACACGGTTGCCGACAGCTGCTTTTGAAGAGATAAGCTGGTTACTTTCCCAAAATGCAGTCGGGGTTGTCTGATTTTGTTTTATCCCACTGAATGTAGTCGGAAACGAAGCCGTATAGGTCTCGTTTTCGGTAGTAATGGTGATACCATCTCCAGTGCCGGGCAGCCATTTCGAAGTGCTTCCGGAGTCACTATACTTATAAACCGTAGCACTACCACTTGCGGATGCCCCCGAATAGATATTGATCTGGTCGTTTGCAACGAAGGTCCGTTTGTCGTAGTCTGACTCATGGGCATCGGTCGCCCGTGTTACCGGGGCGGCTATTTCTGCTGTTACTTCCAGCGGACGGCCTATTCCTGTCTCTTGTTCTCCGGACGTACAAGAGGACAACAGGAGCAGCAAGACGGCTATCTGTATGCCCGGTGATCGTTGTGTTGTGTTTATTCTTTTCATATCTGTTCTTTTTCTATGATAATGATCCGGTATGAGTTTGATTCGGTGTCCACGGTTTTATTTCGCTGCCGACAGGCACCAGGATATTGTTCTGGATGGTAAGCGTATACTCATACTGCGAACCGGCTGTCAGCGTGCAGCCGGACAAAGTCGTTTTATAAGTTACATTCTTGTAGGTAACGTTGACGGTAATATCTGTAGAGGTCCCTTTGGGATAAACGATGCCGTGCCAGGTATAGTTGTTGGTATCCGGACGGTAAAGCGTTACGATCTCCTGTACGCTTCCCCCTGTCAGCAATCCCGGTGCCTGTACCTGAAAACTGAAGTCTCCCGAAAAGGCAATGCCTGCCGGTTTGAATATCAGTGTCAATTTTGTATTTACATGTTTGAATGTGAAATTAATGACTTCGTTGCCTGTCGATGCAGTCATATCCGTTTGCAGCAAATTGCTTTTCAAATAATTGGGCGCATCTTTTTGAGAGGCTTGAATACTGGTGTAATTTGTCGGATATACAGCCTGGTAAGTCGCTCCCGCCTGTAGGGTAAGCGCTTTTCCGGACGGCGGTGTCCAAGTAGTTCCTGATAATGTATATTCTATTGGATTGTCTGCTACTCCTCCATATTTTTTTGTGATCCTAATCTTATCGTTATCAACGAAGGTGCTTCTGTCATAACCATTATCTGCCGCAATCGTTTTACTGCCGTTTTCAGTCAGTACTCCGCTGAAACCGTCTATTGATGCCTGAACGTTCACAGGTTCGCCTTCATGGTCGGAAGAGGTAAGGACCATTTCGTCCGAACAGCCGAAACCAGCAACAGTCAACCAGCAAACAGCCAATACTACGCTTTCATTTATTGTTATTCTTTTTCTCATCTTGTTCTCCTTTCATCATTTAAAAATCATCCGGGCGAAGTGTACCGTTCCCGGTAACCTTTTGCCATCCGTCTATTGTTATGTCTTCAACGACAATGGCCCTATCGGATAAGATCAGATTGTAGGTATAGCGATAACCCCTCTCCCATTGTATCTGTTGAAAATTGGCCGCTTTGACAACCAAATGACGTTCATTTGCCGTATCTGTCGTTTTCCCGAGCACGATGGTAAATGAAATATCTGCTGGTACACTAGCCAGCGGAGCGACCAGGCCATAACCGACTATTGCCGGAGTACCATTCTCACCACATTTAACGGCTGTGGTTATTGGGTCAGGAGTGAAACTTAACTCTTCTGTTCCAGTCGTTACGCCCAGGGTACCGTCTTTTAGTTTCATCGTGGTCGTTGCACTGTTTGCCGTAGCGGCAAATATGTTTGAAACAGTGTTGAGCGTGATCTTCTTAACATAGTCGTAATCGTTATCGACCAGACGTCCCGAAGCACTTTGCAGCTTAAACACGATCTGCGCCAATGCATGTTGCAGATGAATAGTGGGCGAAAAAGCCCCCTCGGCATTGCTGGCTGTGATCGATGTCTTGCTACCGATATCGCTTGAACCTGAACCGTACAGATAATCAACAGTGTTGCATTGCCAGCTATTTTCGCCGTTGAAAGTCATATCGGTCGGTATCGTTACCTCAATCGTATGCTCATCGCTGGTCGTAGAAGGATTGAACGTTGCATCTGAGGGACTGAAAGCGAAAACACGCGCCTGAAGGTTGTAAAGGTTTACGGCAGGTGCACCTGCCCAGCTCAAGGTTCCTTCACCTTTGGCTTTGAAGAGGGAAAGTCCGTCTTTCAATTTGTTATCCGGATCTTTCACACCCTGGTAAAAAGGATAACCAGCACTTTCCGTTACATAAAGCATGACAGAGGATATTTTATCTTTACCAGTTACGGCTTCCGACGATTCCAGGCCGTTCACGACAGAACGGGTCGACGGTTGACCGGTATAGAAACGGGGTTGCAGCAAAACTGTTTCTCCCCGGTTACCGGAAAGGTCATTGTCTGCCCCATCCTCTCCTGCCGTGCAAGCAGGCAACAGGAGAAACAACAGGTATCCCAGGAAGACACACTGCCGTAAAGGTGGTGCAGCCAGACAAATGGATTGTTTGTTTTGTTTCATATTGATTCTGTTTTTATTTATATCGTTATTATTGATGTATCAAATGTTTGTATCGGGAATCTGGGCGGCATCCTGCCAGCCGACGACATTAATTCCCGACAGTTCAAGGCCGGTCGGTTTAATCGTTACCGTGTAAGTGTAGATTTTGCCTCTCTCCCATTGATTGGTACAAGCCACCGACATCGGTTTTCCATCGACAATCAATGAAATGGTGCCTGATAAAGATTGACTACAGGGAATAGCATAGTTTGTGATGGTAAGCGTTGTCTTAACATCGGTTGTAGCGGTTGCTGACGTAAGTGTATAAGTATATGATTTATCGGTGGCTGTGTTATCCAGATCGAGCAGTTCGCCGTTTGTTAGTTTCATGCGGGTATTGTTGCCCGGCACAGGTATTTTGGAGGTGTATTTTACAGAGGTGACTGCGCCGGTTCCTTTGTAACTGTCTTCTTTTTTTATAATAAGGCGGAGTTTGGCAAAAACATGTTTCAAACCGATGCTGACTGACTGGCCGGGGCCTTTGGTTCCGTTCGGCATATTGTTTCCGTTGTTGGCGTAAGGTTGGTTTTCCTGATAAGTGTTGTTTTTGTATTCGACACCGTACATGTAGTCGTTTTTCGGCTGGGTAAGGTCTACTTGGTTGTTTGCGGCGGTTTTCGAACTGGTATATTCAATAGCTGCAACCGGCACGGGAACGGTTGGAACCGGATCGGTTGAACTGGCTGTCGGATAATTCTGAATGTCACTCTTCCCATTCGCCGGAGCGGGATGACAGGAGAAGATGATTGCTTTCTCATTATTCAGCCAGATGGTTTGATCGGTCGGCGCATTTTCCGGTACGAGCGAGGTGATGCCATTCGCTGTTGCAGGCTTATATTTTCCGTAAATACCTGCCGGACGGATACCGTAGGTCTGTTCGGTCGTTTCAGCGTTGACGGCGTAAATACCGACGCTGGTCAGATCGGAAGCGTCATTGACGGCGGCACGCGTCAGAGACACACCGGCTACACGCAGGGTAAGGCTTACCGGGTTGTCGATATCTTCTTCCTTCGAACAGGAAGTCAGAAGGGAGATTGTCAGGATGGGTAATAACAGGTAATTATACGGTTTCATAATCTTTTATTCGTTTAATAAATTGTTTCGTTTCTTTATTTACGGTGACTGAGAGTATCTGTTTTCCCTCTCGATAGGGGATTAAGGGGTGTGTTAGAGCTTGTTATATGGCTGGACTATAACACACCCCCTGCCCCCTCTCGAGAGGGGAAAAGTTACTCTCAGCTCCTAATTGACAGGGAGTTCTCCGGTTGTTGCACCATCCCCCCAACCTTCTACTGTGACGCTGGATAGGGTTAATTCCTTACCACTTAGTTTGGCCGTGTAAAGGGTGTTTGTGCCTTTTGCCCAATTTACAGCATCAGTATTAGCGGCCAGGTCGACTGCATAAACAGTATTGTCTATTGTAAATTCTACCTGTATCGTATTTTTTGCTCCGTTATGAGGTAAAACAAGGATACTGAATTTAGATGAAGCATCTTTAGCTGCATCCGCACCAGCTAATCCGGATCCGCCTTGCTTTTTCAATGTGTAACCATCACCAATAAAACGCGTGAATGTGACAGTTTTTTCTGCATTGGATGTTATTGTTCCATCTTTAATTGCCATAACAGGATTGGTACCCTGGCTTAAAGCCATATTACTTTTATTCTTCAAAACGATTTTTGTCAGTTTACCTGTATTGGCATAAGTTCCATCATTATATATACGGAAACTGACCATTGCCATAGCATGTTTCATTTTTAGTGCTACGGAAGCATCCGGAGAACCTGCCGCCTTTCCATTGCTGGCTGTTGCCAGATTTCCGTTATTGTCTGCATCTTCCGCCCACATATAATCAACTTCTCCGGGAGCGGACAGGATTACAGTTTCCGACGAGTTATCTGTTGCCGGAATCGTATTATTTGCATCCTTACTGCCAGGTGTCCCCGGGAAAACAGTAACCGGTATTGTTGAACTCTCTGTTACAGTAGACGATAATTTCAGCGGAGTAGTAGTAGCAGACGTCATTACCCCACCAGTTTCCGGCGTATATGCCGGATGATACCCATAAATTGTGGCAGTCTCGTTAGTCAGATAAATTTTATCAGAACCAGTATTTGTCCAGCTTCCATTTTTCGTATATAGCGCATAATTGTTGCCAGTCGTGTATGAAGTTGTTCCTCCTACTGCATACACGGCTATATTTTTAAAATTGGTATCATCGGTACCTTGGTTTATCGCACTCTTCGTCAGCGCCACCCCGGCAGTGACACCTAGTTCAACGGCGTCCGGGTCGTTCGATGGGTTGTAAGGGGTGTCGGGGGTATCCTCGTTACTGCAACTACCGGCAGACAGGGTAGCCAGAAGCATCAGGTAAACAGGTAATTTCGTTTGTTTCATGTTGTTCGTTTTTTTATACTTGTTGTTTTTATAGGGTTATTCAACCAGATTCAGATCATCGTTTTTTACTACCGGAACCCATTCGGATACGGTAACAGAAGAGATACCCAGTTCCTTATCACCTATATTCAGGGTGATTTCGTGAGAAGTTCCACCGGCAAAAGACAGGCTTCCTCCGTCTGATTGGGCGGTGATCTCAAGGTCTTTGAATGTCCCGATGGAGGTTTCGACTGTCAGCTTATAAGCATCGGAAGTGCCGGTAAGCGGCGGTAAAAGCAAGGACCCCGAGAGAGGTGTTGCTGTCGTACCGCTGATCTCTGTCCCATCATCCGGGAGTTCCAAAAACAACTCACCGCTACCCGAGAAAGAAGTTTCACCATCGGTTAGAGCCAGCGTGACACTGTTCGTCGCCGTAACGGTTATCTTCCTGACTTTCACGCTTAAACCACCGGTTACTTTTTTCATTGCTTTAAATGTCAACTGCGTAAGCAAATGCTTATAAGTGAGTGGAGTTCCGCTTCCATCCGTATTGACGAAACGACTCCCGTCCCACCGGTTACCGGAGATTTGAGAGGCATACATCAGGTCGGTCTGGCCGGCGAGGATGTATGTAACCTTGCCTTCATTATCGCTATACGAAGATGCTTTGGGAGCCACGGCAATCAGGTAAAGCCAGTCTCCGTTTTCCGGGTAAGTAGGGTTTCCAGACAATGGAACCGTACCGTTAGTCTGTACTTCCGTGTCTATCTTCCATTCTTTTACATTAGCCGGAGAAGTGAGGCCGGTGTAATTGCCGCTGCGCATAGAGGCAAAGACGGTGGTGCCGAAAGCCTCGGTGATCGTCTGATCGGCTTTCGTTTCCACTGTCGCATTCCCCTGGGCATGCAGTTCGATCGGGACTTGTTCAGGCTCGGATTGCTCCGAGTCTGAACAGCCTGATACCAGCAATAATGCCGGGAATAAAAGCAGATATATACGTTGTCGCTTCATTCGCTTTTTGTTTGTGTTTGGCGGGATTATTGAATAGTAACCTTTCCGGCTTCACCTTTTTTCCATGGTTCGATCTTAGCTGATGCAGTGATCATTGTTGCATCGGCTTTTGTCGGAGGAGTGATATTGAAAGTTACCTGATGGGAGTATCCTTCTGATGTAGACAGGTTTGTTACACCGTCTTCTTTCTTAATCAACAAATTCGTATATGACAGAATTGCTCCTTCTACAGACAGGTCAATATTTACCAGTATGCTTGTTGTAGGTCTAACCATGACAGGAACACTGGGAGCACAGGCCGTTGTAGAAAGTGCCGTATTGCAACCTGCAACTGTTAAATTGGCCGGAGTTTTCCAGTTAACCGTACCAGTGTTGAATGCCAAAGATGCCGGTACTTCCGCATTTTGGATCGTAATATCCTTTACGCTGACAGTTTTATTAGCCCACTCAGTACCATCCAATGATTTGGAAAGTTGAGCTACAAAAGTAAGCTGGGTTGTTTTATGCTGGAAATCAAGAGCGGCTTTAGTTTGATCCGATGTAGCTCCACTACCGGCAGCTTGCTGACCAGCAAACATCACATCCTGCAAACCGTCTGTTTGAGTAAACGTAACAGTTGTTCCGCTTACAGTACCTTGAGGGGCAACACCTAATATCCAGGTTTTATTTGGACTAGCATCACCTTCTACCGGATAATACAACATCGGTGTCAATATGATGTCATTTGCCGTTGTACTCGCTGTAAACTGGGTGTTGGCGTAGTTTGCACGGTCACCATCGCTGGCAAACTTGTTCTGATTGTTCAACGTATTATCTTTCTTCGGAACGAAAGACTCAAAATCAGGTGCAGATGCGCTACTACTGTTGCCGTCCACCATAATAATAACAGCATCCATTTTGTTACCCGGTATGATTGCCGCTTTCGACTCTACTCCTGTCACCTTCTGACTGATCTGGACGGGCACCGCATTTGCCACCTCGCCGTTGCCGGTTACTACATTCTCTTCGTCATTTGAGCAGCTTGCCATTATCAGGGCCAATGCTGCCATACTTAATAAACTCTTTTTCATTTGTTTTACTTGTATAAATTAATAATGTGTGAAATATAAATTCTATCGTTATTTGTAAGGATCTACCGTTACGCCTCCCTGGTCACCCGGATTCCAGTCGGTCACTTTGACGGTGACTGTTACCTTAATGCCGTTTTCTGGTCCGGGGTCATCGGGAATATCCGGATTATCCGGCTCGTCAGGTGTATCGGGGTTGTCCGGCACATCAGGATTATCGGGATTATCAGGTTCGTCCGGTATATCCGGCGTGTCGGGGACTTCCAGCGAGATTTCTACTTCGTAGGCACTGCCGCCTTCGCTACCGCCTGCATCAAACTTGACGGGAAGGTCTTTGAATGTCTTGTCGTTTGCCGGATTGCCGTCTACATTCAGCACCAGGTCGAGCGTTAGCGTTGCTTCCGGCTGTACCAGGACGTAGCCGGGTAATGTCACGGTTCCGTTGGTGATCGGAAAACCACCGGTACCGGGATCGGTATATATAACAACCGGTCCGGCATTCCCTAGGGGTTCTATCGATTCCGAGCCGAGGTCGACAATGGCTGTCGAGGCAAGGCCGTTGATATGAACCGAACGGATACGGTAACTGTCGGTCGTTCCTTTCAGTTTCAATGTAAAGTTCAGTTGCGAAAGCAGGTGGCGGTATGTGAGCGGTGTCTTTACGGCATCGAACTGTTCGGTAACCGAGCCGTTTTGTTCTACCGAAAGCATCAGGTCTTCCTGCCCGGTCAGGGTATATTCCACTTTGCCGTTGTTGAGAGGGGCTGCCGGGTAATAGCCACGCAAGTAAACAGGCGAACCGTCGGCCGGATAATAGCGTTCGGGGGACAGGACAATTTCGTTATCGGTAGCTTCGCCCTCCCAACTGTCGGAATATTGACCGGCTGTGTTTCCGGCTGCAATGTTGACGGGGGTGCCGTCAAAAACATCGACAATGGCACGGGTGCGAATACCTGTATATAAATGTATAGGCACCGGGGTAATTTCTTCGGGGATAGCGATGGCCAGATCGAGGGTGTCGGCACCTGTTTCGGTTGCCCGATAGAGCTGTGACGAGACATCTTCACTGTAGGTTTGCTTTTTTCCGTCCGTACCCTGCCAGGATAATGTCAGCAGATGGGTGTCGCTTGATGTACCGGGGTCGACGTCCTCCGGCCAGGCAATACCGAGGATACCGGCTGTTGTGCTGCAAACCTTCTGTGCATCGGGAGTCGGGAGAAGCATGCCGAGAGTCGCAGAAGATGTTATTTCTTCTGTAGCCAGATTTACTCCCCTGGCAATGCCCTGCAAGGTAGCATCCAGCGAACCGGCGATCTGTCTGCCGGGGGCCGTCACCGTGAGACGCAGTATCTTACGGATATCTTCGGGTTGAAGTGTCAGTTCATTCGTCTTTCCTTCGGTAAGGGATATGCCCGAACGGCTGGCGACATAGACAGGTGTATCCAGCGCAGGCATTGTTGTTGATCCCTCGGGGACACGAACTGTTGCGGTAGCCGTGGCAAAGCCGTTGGTACCGTCTATCGTGACCGCTTCCGGATCGTCGGTTGTGAGCAGGGCGTCATACTGCCCGGCAGGCAGCCATTTGTCGAGTTTGCCTGTCGCATTTGCTGCATCGAACCGGCTTTCGAACGGTTCCGTCAGTCCGTCGCCAAAGATGCGGAGAGCCAGTGCCTGTGCGCCGGGGTTTTCGACCGTGACGATGAGTTGTCCCTCCCCTTCATGTTCGGGTTCAGGTTTGTCGTCATCATGACAGGCGGCCAACAAAACGAAGGCGGCAGCCAGCAGGAACGGTTTAGCAACTAAGTTATTCAGTCTCATATTTTTTGTTTATAAATTATTCGTAGACACACGAAAAGCGGCACGACATCCTCCGGGGATGCCGTGTAACGATCGGTGCATCTGTTTTATTTATCGTTTACAACAGATGCGATTGATAAAGAGAAAAGGAATAATGAGCCAATTTGCTAATGTGCTAATTTGCTAATGTGCCAATGGAGATAGTAATAGGTTCAATTATTAGCAGAAAACGGCTTTCCATTCGCCGATATTGCGGTCTTCTTTGTTGAAGTCGGCACCGACTTTGACTAACTGGCGGCCATCGATTGTGTATGGGATCAGATAGCCTTTGTCATCGATTTGTTGGAGGGCTTTGTCTACCGAACCGTCCAGTTTGAATTCGAATACGTAGATATAATCAGCTGTCTTTACCACTGCATCCGCACGCCCTCGGGCACTGCGAACTTCGGCTTCTACATATTGCCCCAACAGCTTGAAGACCAGATAGAAGATTATCTGGTAATGTTGTTCGGTCCGGTCGTTCAGTTCATAGGGAATGTCTGCAAAGAAAGCACGCAGCCGTTCCATAAACGCATCGACATCACCGGCACGCAACTCATCCCAAAACTTACCGATATAAAACGGTGCAATGGATTCCGATAAGGGTGTATAATACGGTGTGATGAAATTTAACCATCCATATTCCACTTCGGCATTCGGATAATCGAGTATGAAGAAATTCTTTATAGGATCATATCCCTTAATCGTCAGGTATCCGCTCTGATAAATGATCGGCACCGGGTTATGGAAGTCTGCCCGGTAGTCGGTCAGTGCGGCTGCCGGCACTTCTATGCCGTCTAGTTGGCGCAGATCGTAGTCGGTCTTTTTCAGCATATCGACCAGCATCGTAGGGGTTCCTGTTGCGAACCAGTAACTGCTGAAACGCTCTTGAACCAGTGCATTCAGTACGCTAAAAGGATTATAGATACCGTCCATCAAGAATTCCGAGAAATGATATCCGTCGTAACGTTTCGTCATTTCATTTACTGTTTGTTCGTATGTCAGCTTGTTCCTGGCGGCAAGAGCAGCCAGTTCGGGTTGGAAGTCGCGTTCGATTTCTACCTTTGTCATACCGCAAA
>ERZ827490.2281-NODE-2281-length-21126-cov-4.866926_pt1 | contig 21126 bp, 19 predicted proteins | sample MGYA00519770_ERZ827490 | MGnify/ENA primary metagenome ERZ827490 (study PRJEB31778, sample SAMEA3449324) | human gut metagenome | biome: human gut; feature: human-associated habitat; material: faeces | place: United Kingdom | collected 2010/2012 ...
CCGAGCCCACCCCCACCTTCTCCGCATGCTTCGGCCAGGCCTTCCTGGAGCTGCACCCCACCAAGTACGCTGAGGAGCTGGTCAAGAAGATGAAGGCCAGCGGCGCAAAGGCTTATCTGGTCAACACCGGCTGGAACGGCACCGGCAAGCGCATCTCCATCAAGGATACCCGCGGCATCATCGACGCCATCCTGAGCGGCGCCATCAACGAGGCTCCCACCAAGAAGATCCCCTACTTCGACTTTGAGGTTCCCACCGCTCTGCCTGGTGTCGACCCCGCCATCCTCGACCCCCGCGACACCTACGCAGATGCCGCTCAGTGGGAAGAGAAGGCAAAGGATCTGGCCGGCCGCTTCGTGAAGAACTTCGCCAAGTACGAGGGCAACGAGCACGGCAAGGCTCTGGTCTCCGCAGGCCCCCAGCTGTAAGCTGAAACCCGCATTTTTCTTCTGAACTCCATATAAAATAAGCGCCCGCCCCGTGGTTCTGCTCGAACCATAGGGCGGGCGCTTTGCTGTTTTTCTCGGGTAAACAGAGCGTCGATTGCGTTTTGTGCGGCCTTATGCTATGCTTTTTCCAAGGGAGTTGATAAAATGGATGCCAGAACCTTCGGAAATTATCTGAGCCGGATGCGCAAAGCGCAGGGGATGACACAGGCAGAACTGGCTGAACAGCTGCACGTTACCGACAAGGCTGTCAGCCGCTGGGAGCGGGGCATCGGTCTGCCGGATATCAACACACTGGAACCGCTGGCAGATGCTCTGGGGCTGACCCTTGCCGACCTTATGCACTGCCGCGCCCCGGAAGAAGCCGATGCCGCACCGACCGTCCAGCTGGAAGATTTCTTTACCATGCTGCGCCGACAGCACGCCGTAGATTGGCATTCCGTGCGCACCGCCCTGCTTGGGCTGAGCATTGCGCTTGCCTTGTGGGGTGTTTTGGCTTGCCCCGGTACCATTGCGGTGCACTGGTATGGTCTTGGCGATGGTTCTTTTCGGGCAGACGGCTGGATGCATTCTCTCGTCATTTTCCCGTTGTGTGCAGGCATTGAATTTTTATCGCTGGAGATCTGGAACAGCTTTGAACAGACAGGCTATTATCGCCGCTGGGGTGAGATCAACCTTTTCATCATCCATGCCATGTCCTTCGGTACACGCTCTGCCAGATGGATGAAGGTCGTGCTGGATCTTTTGTTTTTCTTTTGCTTTGGTTTTGTGGTTCCATTTGTAGAAGCGTGGATGATTTTTTTGAATTGATATCGCCATTTCCGTAAAAAAGGGTACAGCAGAACGCCCGCAGGCGCTCCGCTGTACCCTTTTTCAAAACAATAATTTAGCCCAGCAGCTCCAGCACACCGGCCTTGGGGCGGGCGCCCACGGTCTGACGCACCAGCTTGCCCTGCTCGAACACCAGCAGGGTGGGGATGCTCATTACCCCGAACTGCGCCGCCAAGTCCGGCTGCTCGTCCACGTTCACCTTGCCCACCTTTACATCGGTGCGCTCCTCGGCTACCTCGTCCACCACGGGGCTCAGCATCCGGCAGGGACCGCACCAGCTGGCCCAGAAGTCCAGCAGAACGGGCTTTTCGCTGTGGAGCACTTCCTGTGCAAAGTTTTCCTTGGTAATGTTGATGACTGCCATATTTTTTCCCTCCTGAATGGGTGTTGTATTTTACTGACACCATCAGTATACCCCATACGCCGCCCGCTTTTCCGTGACCGGGTCACGCAGGCGCAAAAACCAGCCGTGCCGCATCGGGCGTTGCAACTGCTGTCATAGAAAATTCCTCCGTTTCGTGATTTTTGGTTGCACTTATCCAAGCCGTCCGGAAAAACGCACCGGACAGTTTACTTTTTGTTGTTTATGTGGAGTGATTTACTCCATGTATGCACCCTTCATGGGGCTGACGGCGTGCTGAGAGTAGAGCTTCAGCAGACCCTTGGTGTACTTGGGAGCCTTGGGCTTCCAGTTGGCGCGGCGCTCGGCGAGGATGGCGTCCATCTCTTCGGGGGTCTTGGGCTCGCCCTTCACGCCCACGATGGCCAGCTTGCGGTTATGCACATCGATCTGGATCAGGTCGTCCGGCTCTACCAGTGCGATGGGACCGCCCACGGCAGCCTCCGGGCTGACATGGCCGATGACCGGGCCGCGGCTTGCGCCGGAGAAGCGTCCGTCGGTGATGAGCGCTACGCTGGAAGCCAGCTTCGGGTCGGCGCAGATGGCCACTCCCCTGAGAAGTTCTCGAGCAAGTGGGCATTTCTCTTTCTCTATTTCCGACTTGCTCTTGCAGTCACGCATCCCCATGAGATGCGTCAATTTTTTGAAAACTGGTAAATTGCCCAAAATACGCCCTTAAAAGTTTACTTGACGCAATTTTCAAATCAATATATAATTGGGTCAGAAACCAATTATAGAAAAGGATGATTTCCAATGGCGCGCAGATACGACAGCAAAGAAGCAAAACGGCGGATACTGACCGCCTGTGTCCGGCTTTTTCTGGAAAAAGGCTACACGAACACCAAGGTGGCAGAAATTTTAAAGGAAGCAGATGTTTCTGCCGGGTCGTTCCAGAATATTTTCCGCACCAAGGACGGTGTGCTGACCGAACTGATCGGCATGATGTTCAGCAGGCAGTTCGGCGCGGTAAGGCCGCTGGCGGCAAACGCCCCCTCGCCGGTGTACCTCTACGCGGTGGAAACGGCTTTGCAGCTGGCGATGACCGAGCTGAGCGAGAATCTGCGGGATATCTATGTGGAAGCGTACACCTTCCCCGCCACGGCGGAGATCATCCACCGCAGCACCACGGCCGAGCTGCAGGCGGCGTTCAGCGCGTATCTGCCCGGGTGCGCCGAGTGTGATTTCTACGAGATGGAGCTGGGCACGGCTGGCATGATGCGCGGCTACATGGCACGGCGGTGCGACCCCTACTTTACGCTGGAGCGCAAAATACGGCGCTATCTGAGCATGAGCCTGAGTGCGCTGCAGGTCCCCGCGCAGGAGCGCGAGCAGGTCATCGCTTTTGTGGCGGAGATCGATATGCTTGCCCAGGCGCGGAAGGTGGTAGATGCCGTGCTTGCATCGCTGTCCGTGCAGTTTGATCTGAAAGGATAACAAGGTTTGATGACAAGGAGGGAGTAACATGAAAAAATGGCTGATCTGGTGTTTGACGGTGCTGGCAATGGTGTGCCTGATACCGGGGACCGTGTTAAACGTTAAAGCGGCAGATTCTATCTATACGTACTGCTTCGTCTGTATGCAACAAAGAAACTATGAGATCCTCGGATATACAAAAGTTGATTCAACCAAGCATAGGATCCATATAAAATGCTCAGTCTGCGGCAGGAAGAACAGCATTGTTTATGGAGATCTTTCGGACCATACCGGCGGCACCGAAACGCCCACCTGCACCACAGGCAAAACCTGTGAAAAATGCGGCGCGGAATACGGCATTCTCGGTCACAAATGGAAAACTCCGGCGAACGCCTCCCTTGGCAACGGCACGCACCGCATCATTTGCTTGCGCTGCGGCTTAAATGGTACCGCAAGCTGTACCGGTGGCACAGCAACCTGCACCACCAAAGCGGTCTGTGAGGCGTGTGGTGGGAAATACGGCAAAAGAAACCTAAATAATCATGCTCTGGTGCATTATGATGCGCAAGCCCCCACCTGTACGAAACCCGGCTGGGACGCTTTCGACACCTGTCCCCGCTGCTACTATACCACTTTTCGAGCAATCCCCGCGCTAAAACATGATTTAGAGCACCACGAAGCAAAAGCCCCCACCTGCACGGAAAAGGGCTGGGATGCTTACGAAGCCTGCTCCCGTTTCGGCTGCGACTATACCACCCGCACAGAGCTGCCCGCACTGAATCATGATTTGGAGCAGCACGAAGCGCAAGCTCCCACCTGTACGGAAAAGGGCTGGAACGCTTACGACACCTGCTCCCGCTGCGACTATACCACCTATGTGGAGCTGCCTGCACAGCATGATCTGAGGCATCACGCAGCGCAAGCCCCCACCTGTACGGAAATCGGCTGGAACGCTTACGACACCTGCTCCCGCTGCGACCATACCACCTACGCGGAGCTGCCCGCACTGAACCATGATTATCAGGCTGTTACCGTAGCTCCCACCTGTGAAACAGACGGCTATACCATCTTTACTTGCAGCCGCTGCAAAGACAGCTACACCGCAGACCCGACCGATAAGCTGGGACACCAGTTCGGTGCATGGTCCCCGAACGGAACCGGCTCTCAGAGCGCCGATTGCCTGCGGCATGGCTGCGCGCACATTGGCAGCACTGATTGCCGGAAGTTTACTTTCCGCACTGCGGAAGGCGAAACGCTGACCTTCTGCCCCGTGTGCGGGCAGGCAGAAAACGCCGCGCAGCTGGAAATGATCGACGCCGCAACGGCATGGCCGCTCATCGGAAGCCTTTCTGCGGAGGATGTGACCGCACGGACGAATGGGGAATACCTGAGTGTGGCATTTGAAACCGCAGGCAGCCTGACGCAGCCCACCGGCCGGGTAAGGCTCGCGCTGCCCGCCGGATTGCTGGAAGGCAAAACGCTTGTGCGCATTGCCCCGGACGGCACACAGACGGAGATGCCTTTTGAAACAAAGCGCGGAAAGATCATCCTTACGCTGGATTATGCAAACAGCGAGCTGCCCGTAATGCTCTTCCGGCTGGTACCCCAGACCGCCGCCCTCTGAATGCTTTTACAGCGGCACGAACAATAAAACGCAAAATGCCCGCCCACCGTGGGTCTCCACAGGTGGGCGGGCTTTGTTATAGGTGGTCTCCTGCGCGATCAGCAGTATGTACTGCCGTCCGGGGCAAAGAACTGAACGTGCTTTTGCCACTGGGTAGGGCTGATGGTGCGGCGGTAGCAGTCGGTCAGTGCCTCTACCACAGCCTCCGGGGCAAGGGGTGCGCAGCCCGGGCAGTCCAGCACCAGAATGCGGAACCATGCGTCAAAAAGATGCTCGGTGTAGTGGGTGTCCCACGCGCCGCAGCGGGCGTAAAAGCCCAGCCGCCGCACCGCCATGGCGGCGTCCCCGGCCTTTTCCGGCATTTCGGCTTCAATCAAAATCGCTTCGGCGTCGCCCTCCTGGGCGGGCAGCTGCGCCAGCAGCTGTGCCCCGATGCCATGGGCGCGGTAGGCGGGCACCACGGCAAAATAATCCAGCTGGCTCACCCGGCAGCCCTCCGGCCGCACCATCAAAAGATAAGCCGCCAGCGTGTCGCCGTCAAACACACCCCAAGTGTGGGCGGTGCCCTCCGCTTCGCTGGTCAGGATCATGCTCAGGGGCTTCAGCTCCCCGGCGGGGAAGTCCCGGCGCATCTCGTTCAGATACACCTCGGTCAGCTCGGGGCCGGTGAGCAGCCGCCATGTGAAGGTTTTGGTACACATACGATAAAGATCCCTTTCCGATGCTCCTTTGCGCAGCATCCCGTTTTTTGCCTTGTCCAGTATAGCATACCGAATGTTTTACCGAAAGTCAATCTGTGCAAACATTGTACCAGCGCCGCCGGTTTTGCCAAGGGGCTTGCATCCGGGCGCAGAATCGGGTACTATACAGGTAACAGAATTTTTCCCTCCGGCACTGCCGGAAGGGCTAAGGTGTATCTGAAAACAAAGAAAATGACGAATATTTCGCAAGCACAAGCGGGATTTAAGGCAAATAGCCGCAGGAATCCTTTGTGGATTTCAAGGCTGTTTAACGCAAAATCCAGCTGTGTTTGTAGAAATAGACTAAATTTTCGACTTTTCAGATACACCTCAGGATACAAAAAGGAGACTTGTACTATGGAATGGACCGATATCCGCCTGACCGTGGCCAAGGCTGATGCCGAAAACGCCGAAGCCGTTGCTACCCTGATCGCCGAGGGCGGCATCTACATCGAGGATTACAGCGACATCGAGCAGCAGGTGGCCGAGATCGCCCACGTGGATCTGATCGAGCAGGAGCTGCTGGACAAGCCCCGGGATACCGTGATCATCCATCTGTATCTGGAGCCGGGTGCTTCTCAGGTGGAGACGCTGGCGCTCATCGCCGCCCGCATGGAAGCCGCCGGCATCCCCTACACCGTGGAGACCGAGGGCGTGGAGCAGGAGGACTGGCAGAACGGCTGGCGCAAATACTACCACCCCATGGAGATCGGCAGCCGTCTGGCTGTGGTGCCCTCGTGGCAGCAGTACGACACCGACCGGGTCAAGCTGATCCTTGACCCCGGCCTTGCCTTCGGCACCGGCGGTCACGAGACCACCAGCCTTTGCCTTGAGGCGCTGGACGAGCAGGTGCGCGGCGGCGAGCGGGTGCTGGATATCGGCACCGGCAGCGGCATCCTTGCCATTGCCGCCCTCAAGCTGGGCGCTGCCAGCGCCGAAGGCGTGGACATCGACCCCGTGGCGGTGCGCACCGCCGGGGAGAACGCTGCGCTGAACGGCGTGCAGGATAAGCTGACCGTGCTGGTGGGCGACCTGTCCGATAAGGCCAGCGGCACCTATGATATCATCACTGCCAACATCGTGGCCAACGCCATCCTCAGCCTTGCACCCGCCGTGCCCGGCCTGATGGCCGAGGGTGCCACCTTTATTGCCAGCGGCATCATCGACAGCCGCAAGGACGAGGTGATCGCCGGGCTGGAAAAGGCTGGGCTTGCCATTGTGGAAGTGAAGGAAAAGCGCGGCTGGGAGTGCATCGTCTGCAAAAAGGCCTGATATCCATACATTATGAGAAGGAGCGCACAGTATGCCGCACCGCTACTTTACCACCGAGATCTCTGACGGCACCGCCACCCTGCGGGGTGCGGATGCCCATCACCTTGCCCGGGTGATGCGGGCAAAGCCGGGGGATACCGTCATCCTCTGCGACGGCAGCGCCGTAGAGTACACCGCCACCATCACCGGCTTTGGGGAGGACAGGGTAGACTTTGCCGTAGAGCCGGGCTACCCCAGCGCCGCCGAGCCCACCGTGGAGGTGACGTTGCTGGCGGGCTACCCCAAGCAGGACAAGCTGGAACAGATCATCAAGCACGGGGTCGAGCTGGGCGCTGCCCACATCGTGCCTTTCTTCAGCCGCTACTGCGTGGCCGCCCCCAAAAAAGAGGAGCAGAAGAACGAGCGCTACAACCGCATTGCGCTGGAAGCCGCCAAGCAGTGCGGCCGGGGCGTTCTGCCGGACGTAGCCCTGCCGCTGCCGAACTTTGGGGCGGTGTGCCGCAGCTTTGACCAGTACGATCTGGTGCTGTTCTGCTACGAGTGCGGCGGCGCACCCCTGCGCCAGCTGCTGGCTGCGGCAAAGCCCGCCGACGGGAAGAAGCTGCGCCTTGCCATTGTTACCGGCGCAGAGGGCGGCTTTGCCGCCGAGGAAGCCGAAATGGCTGCCAAGGCCGGGGCAAAAACGGTAGGCCTTGGCCCCCGCATCCTCCGGTGCGAGACCGCCCCGCTGGCGGTGCTCTCCGCCGTCATGACCCTGACGGGGAATCTGGAGTAAGCATAAAAAAGGACGTATCTGCTTGACAAATACGCCCGGAATGATTATACTGAGAACAGAAAAGGTGCTGCCCGGCAACGGTCAGCTTCCATACCCTAGACAATCAGAAAAGATTGGCCGTTTGAGTCGGGAAAACTGTGGCGGTCAATCTTTTTTGTTTTGCTTGCTCTCGATGTACTGTAAAACTTTTAACGTAACGTCAACCGTTTCGTAGACCACGGTAACGATAAGCGTTGCCAAGGCCAAGGTTTCCAGCAGCGTCATAGGGCATCCCCCCTTTGCCGTCAGGCTCCGGGAAGATCACAAATTCTCAAAAAAGTTCCTTTCCCGGCGTTGCGCCTGATTCATTCCGAAGAACGAGTTTTGCGAGCCGGGTACGGAAGCATGACCACCTGCAATGCAGGCAACACCTAGTCTACCGCCTTTTCAGGCGGTATTTTTATTGTAGCATACTTTTTTGTTCGTTACAACAAAAATGTTTGTATGGCGAAAAAGGCTGCTGCACAGGGTTTTGTGCAACAGCCTCTTATTATTTTGCATTATATTACGTTTTGTAAAGCGCCCTCAGTCCTTTTCCCCTGCATCCGGGTGGGCGTCGGTGTCCAGCAGGGCTTGCTTTGTCTTGAGCAGATTCTGCGGGCTTACCGAGAAGCTGCGCAGACCAAGGTGCAGGTACTGCGCCGTGTTGGCGGGGTTGCCCACGGCAAGGCCGCAGATGGTCACCGGGACGTGGTGCGCGCTGGCGGCATCCATCACCATGGTGATCAGCTTTTTCATGGCCGGGCTGGCAGGGCGGTAGTAGTGCTCCGCGCTGGCAAGCTCGCGGTCGGCGGCGTGAGTATACTGGGTCAGGTCGTTGGTGCCGATGACCAGAAAATCGCAGCCGTGGGCTATAAAGTCCTCCACGGTCAGGCAGGCGGCGGGGATGCTCAGCATCACGCCGAACTGGGTGTTTTCGTTAAAGGGCACGCCCCGCTCCCGCAGGCTCTGACGGCAGTGCTCCACAATGCTCATGGCGGCGTCCCAGTCCTCCACATCGGTCACCATGGGGAACATCACCCGCAGCGGCCCGCGCGCGGCGGCGCGCAGCAAAGCGCAGATCTGGGTCTGGAACTGCTGGGGCTGGCGCAGGCTGTTGCGGATGCCGCGCAGACCGAGCTTGGAGGACTGCGGCCCCTGATTGGCATCGGCCACGGTGCGGTCGGAGCCAAAGTCGAAGGTGCGCACGGTCACCGGACAGCCGTTTGCCGCTGCCAGACAGGAGCAATAGAAGAAATACTGCTCCTGCTCGTCCAGAATGCGCCCGGGCAGCATCATGTAGCCGCTGCGCAGCAGTCCAACGCCCTTTGCACCGGACTGCATGGCGGTGTCGATATCCTCCGGGCCGAAGCAGTTGGCCAGCAGCTCAAAGGGTTCGCCGTCCCTTGTCTCATCCGGCAGACTGTGCAGCTGCTTCATCTCCGCGTCCTCGCGCTGAAGCTGACAGATGCTGGCTTCTGCCTGCTGGCGGGCGACGGCGTCCGGGTCGAGGATGCAGTTGCCGTTGGTTGCATCCAGAATGACGGTGCGTCCGTCGCAGTCGTCCAGAAAATCCTTGCCCACCTGCACGATGCCCGGGATGTTCATTGCCCGGGCAATGATGGCGGCATGGCTCTGGCCGCTGCCCTCTGCGGTGATGACGCCCAAGATCATGCCGGAGGGCACGCTGAACAGGTCGGTGGGCATCAGCCGGTCGGCGGCAAGGATCACCGGATGATCCAGCGCCAGCCACACCCGGGGGCGGTTGGTCAGGATGTTGATCACCCGGCGGGTGGCGTCCAGAATATCCACGCTGCGCAGCTGCATATAGGGGTTATCCTTCATGTTGGCAAGCTGGTCGGCGTAGCGCTGCCCCACCTGATGCATCGCCGCCGAGGCGCTGATGCCCGCATTGATGCAAAAGCGCACCTCGTTCATCATGCCCTCGTCGTCCAGCATCATGCTCTGGAACAAAAAGATGGCCTGCTCGGTGGGCGCGGCGCGCTCCGCCATGGAGTCCAGTTCATTCTGCGCCGTGTGCACGGCGTTTGCCAGCAGCCGCAGCTCCCGCTCCGGGTTGAAAGGGCCGTGGCTGAAGGTCTCCACATGATGTTCCAGCCGGCTCACCTGTCCCAGCACCAACCCCGGGGAAGCGGATACGCCTTTATAAACCTTCATCTTCTGTCACCTCCGGCAAAGCCGATGCGGTCAAAGTACGCCACACCAGCGCCTGTAAGAATGTATTGGGCAGCAAAGCGGCCAGCGCCGCCTGCCCGGCGGTGCTGCTGCCCGTAAACAGCGGGGTAAAGCTTTCCATACGCTCTTTGTCGCACGCGGCCAGAAACGCCTCGGCCAGCGTCCGGGTGGTGTAGAAGTGGGTGGGGTCTACCCCGGCGTCCTCAGCGGCGGCTTCCAGCGGGGCAAGCTGGGCGTCCTTCATCCGTGCCAGCAGCAAAGCGGCATCGGCGGTCAGGGTGACAGGGTACTTCTCCCGCACCTCCTTCTGCACCGCGTCAAAGGCGGCACGGAAGGCTTCGGCATCGGCGCTGCTGTCCGCACCGCTGTCCACCGCGTAGGCACAGCCCCGGATGCGTCCAAAGGCGCGCAGGGTGTCGTAATAGCCCAGCTCCATGTTGCGCTTGGCGGTGTCGGGGTCGAAGTGCAGGATATCGCCCAGCTCCCAGTAGCTGCGGATCATGGTGGTGGGCAGACCGGTCAGGTTGGGGCGGGTGATGCCCACGCCCTCAAGGTCCACACAGACCAGCTCCTCTGCGCCCATGGTCTTGGCAAGACCGGTGGGCATATTATCGCTGTACCCGCCGTCCAGAAACTTTACCCCGTCGATCTGCCGCGCCCGCAGGGCGGGGAAGCAGGCCGCCGAGGCCATCAGGTAGTCCCGCACCTGCCCGGCGGGGATATCCTCCAGCGTCAGCTCCCGGGGGCGCAGCCCGCGCTGCTCCACCGTCACGATGCCGAACCGGATGGGCGCTGCCCGCAGCGCGTCCTCGTCCAACACCCGCTCCACGATCTCCTCCAGCGGGGTCACGTCCATGCCGCCTTCCTTTACCACCCGGCGCAGAAACTGGTGCAGGGCGGAAAGGTCGGCGTTTTCCTCCGGCAGCTCCATCACATCCCGGCTGCGGATGGTCAGCCACATATCCCGGGCAGTCTCGTACAGGTCCAGCACGAACATGGCACCGTTCAGCCCGCCCACGCTGGTGCCGGTAATGATCTGCGGGTGCCAGTCCAGCTCCATCAAAGCCCGCCAGACGCCTACCTGATAGCTGCCGCGCGCACCGCCGCCTGCCAGCACCAGCGCCTTTTGCGTGGGTTCTCTGCGTTCCATATCCAGCCCTCCCGTGCACGTTCCCGGTATTTTCTAAAATTGTTATAATTATACCATACTTTCGGATAAAATTCTCCCGAATTTTCAGAGATCATGCCTTTTTCCTGTGAAAGTTTCGTGCTATACTAGCCGGAGATAAGTATAGAGACAGCCCGAAGGGGCGCACAACAGGAGGAAAGTATGCACTGCAAACAATGGATCTTTGATATGGACGGTACCCTGACCGATAGCATGGTGGTGGTATGGGAGGGTGCCCCGGAGGCGCTGCTGGCGCGCTTTGGCCGCACCCCGAAGGCAGACCTGCACGAGACCCTGCTGACCATGGGCATGGAGGACGGCGCACAGTACCTCATCCGGGAGTATGCGCTGCCGCTGGACAGGAACGGCTATCTGGACGTGATGCGCGAGGTGATCGCCCAGTTGTACGAGAAGGTGGAACTGAAGCCCGGCGTGCGGGACACGCTTGCCCGGCTGCGGGCCGAAGGCGCGCGGATGTGCGTGTGCTCCAACACATGGAGCAGCCAGTGCCGCACCGTGCTGACCCGCCTTGGCATCGACGAATACTTTGATTTTTACATCGAGGCGCGGGGTGCTATGAGCAAGAGCAGCCCCGCCCCCTTTATGGAGGCGCTGCACCGCCTTGGCGGCACGGAGCCCGCCGGGTGTGCCGTGTGCGAGGACGCGCTCTACGCTGCCCAGACCGCCCATGACGCCGGCTTCTATCTGGTGGGCATTCAGGACACCACCAGCGCTGCCGATGCCCCCGCCCTGCGCCGGATATGCAATCAGTTTTTGCCGGACTGGACTGCGCTGGACTGGGCGCAGGTATAAACTGCCTGCTCCCGGATGGATAAAACGCCCATCCCCTTGCATTTTGCGTGCCATAGGAGTATGATAATATAAATAATTACGTCTTTTTTACAAAGACGTGCTTTGGTGAAGCGAAAAAAACCAAACCTTATCGTCAAAAGGAGATCCCTGTCATGACAAACCCGCTCGTCAGCATTATCGTGCCTGTGTATAACGCGCAAAATAGTGTTGCCCGCTGTCTGGAAAGTATTTGCGGCCAGACCTATCAGGAGCTGGAGATCATCGTGCTGAACGATGGCTCTATGGATGACAGCCTTACGATCTGCAATCAGTTTTGTGCCAAAGACCCCCGCGTGACGGTGGTGGACAAGGAAAACGAGGGCCTTTCCATTACCCGCAATGTGGGTATGCGGCTGGCACAGGGCAAATATTTGCAGTTCGTGGACAGCGATGACCACCTTGCCCCGGATTTTACCCAGCGTATGGTGACAGCTGCCGAGCAGTACGATGCCACACTGGTCATCTCGCCCTACTGGATGGAGATCCCCCGGGATATCCAGAAGGAGCAGCTTCGGGAAAAGGTCAAGGCTGGCAACCCGGAGGACATCGCCAAAAAGAAGCTGCGCCGGAAAAAGTCGGAGGTGGAGTACCGGGAGTATGGTTTTCTGCCCGCCGGTGTCTACGACCAGAAAAGCTACGCGCTGCACCTGATGGAAAAGCCCGTGACCTTTTTCTATAATGTGGTGTGGAACAAGATCTACCGCCGGGACGTATTGAACGCCCACGGGCTGGAGTTTACCAACGAGATGATCCACGCCGAGGATCAGCAGTTTAACATCCGGTATCTGGAATTTGTGGAGCGGGTGGTCTCGCTGGAGGAGCCGGGCTATTACTATGTCCAGAACCCGCAGAGCATCTGCCACACCCAGATCAATCTGTCCACCATCATGCAGAACCGTCTGCAAATGATAGACTACTATAAGGCTCTCTACACGAAACTGGGCCTCTACGAGGAGGTGCAGACCCAGCTGCACGCCTCGCTGCTGGGGCTGGCGGAAAGCGTAAGCCCCACTATTGGCATCCAGAAGGCGCTGAGCGACGCGGCAGAGTACTGGTACGCCTTTTTTGCCGGCAGCGACGAGGAAGCGGAGCTTGCCGCCGAGCGCAGCGGACGAAAGGCTGCCGCCAAGAAAAAGCAGAAACTCGGAACGGAGTAAGTCTGTGAAGGAGGAACCCCATGAACACCCCGCTCGTCAGCGTGATCGTGCCCGTTTACAACGTGGAAAAGACCCTTGCCCGCTGTCTGGAAAGCATCTGCGGCCAGAGCTACCAGAACCTTGAAATCATCGTGGTGAACGATGGCTCCCCGGATGGCAGCCTTGCCATCTGTGAGCAGTTCCGGGCAAAAGACCCCCGCGTGGTGGTTATCAGCAAAGAGAACGAGGGACTTTCCCTCACCCGCAACGCCGGGATGCGTGTTGCCCACGGCAAGTATTTGCAGTTCGTGGACAGCGATGATTATATCGAACCCACCTTTACCGCCCGCATGGTGGAAGCCGCCGAGAAGAACTATGCCGATCTGGTCATTGCACCCTATTGGATGGTGATCCCGCTGGCTTCCAGCAAAAGCGGTCGGCGCACCGAAAAGCTGCTGGCGCAGCTGGGCGTACAGACCGACACCGCCGAGCCGGAGGTAAACGTTTACAGCTTTCTGCCCGCCGGAAATTACGGCCAGAAGGAGTTTATGCAGGAGTACATGAAAAAGCCCTCCTCCTTCTATTTCAATATCGTGTGCAACAAGCTGTACCGCCGCAGCCTTTTGATGAACGCGGGGCTCTGGTTCACCCGCGAGATCTACAACGAGGATCAGCTGTTCAATGTGCGGTATTTCCGGCTGGCAAAGGCCTATACCGCCCTTGCCGACCCGGGTTATTACTACATCCAGAACCCTCAGAGCCTGCTGCACACCAATGTGGATCTTGGCAAGATCGTGAACAGCCGTTTGCAGATGTTCCCCCATTACAAGCAGATGCTGTCCGAACTGGGGATCGCCCGTGGCAATCAGCTGCGGCTGTACCACACCCTCATTGCCCAGTCGGAGCGTTTCATGCCCGCAGGCCCTGTCCAGACCCTGCTGAAGCGCAGAACGCAGTCCAAGTGATAATTTTCCGTAAAACAAAAGCCGCTGCACAGCGAATTTGCGTGCAGCGGCTTCTTCATTTTTTCTTTACCCCAATCGGGTGCAGAAAGCCTCCCGGACGGCGGCTTCCCGCCCACGGGGAATGGGGATGCGCGCCCCGCTGCGCATCCGTACCTCGCCGGGGGACAGCAGCTGTACTGCTTCCAAATTGACCACATAGGAGCGGTGCGGCTGCACAAAGCGGCCATCTGCCAATAGCGGCTGCGCCACGGTGGAAAAGGGCACCCGCAGCGAGAGGGAGGCCACATCCTCTCCGGTGGTCAGGTGGAAGTGCACGATGTGGTGGGTGCATTCCAGATATTCAATTTCGGCATAGGCCAGCGCCCGCACGCCGTCTGCGGTGGTCACGGTAAGGGTGGGGCCATATTCCGGCTCCACCGCCCGCTTGAGCAGGGCAGAAACTTCCGGCTGGTGCACCGGCTGCAGCAAATACTGCATGGCGTCCACCCGGTAGGCGCTGTATGCGTGGGCCGGGGTGCGTGCCACAAAGGCCAGCGGCGCGCGGCGGCCCCGGCGGCGCAGCTCTGCCGCCGCCGCAAGCCCTTCGGGCCGGGCTATCGCCGCAAGCTCGATGAGGTACAGCTCGTACCGCAGCCCGGCGGCATCCTGCTGCAAAAGCGCTTCCGGGCTTTGCAGCTGCTCCACGATGCAGGCGTCCTCCCGCCGGGCAAAGAACTCCATGCACTGGTGCTCCAGCCGGCTGCGCAGCGCCCCGTCCGGGCTGCAGATCGCAATGTGAAAGATCATGGTTTGGCTTCCTTTGCAGGGTAGACGATTTGAAATATCCTCCGCGTGTGCTCTGGATATTTTCAGCGGAAAAATTATTTTAAATTAAGCAATTCCGGGCAGACCGCGGTCTGCCCGGAATTGCATTTTTACGGCAAGAGTCAGGACGGCAAGCGGCAGCTGACTTTTGCTCTTTTTCGCATTAGCAGCCGATGGCGGCGCACTTCTCAGCCAGCCATGCGCGCTCGTCCTCGGTCAGGCGGGGTGCCAGCTGCTCGAACACCTTGCGGTGGTAATCGTTCAGCCAAGCGACCTGCTCCTTGTCCAGCACGCCGGGCACGATGGGAGAGGTGGCAATGGGCACAAAGGTGAGGGGACGGAAGGCAAGGAAGGTGCCGTACTGGTTGTCGGCCTTGTGGTAGCACTCGATCTCGTTCTCGATGCGGATGCCCACCTCGCCGGCTTCATACACGCCGGGCTCGTCGGTGACGATCATGCCCGGGCGCATCAGGGTGGTGTTGCGGCCGTTCAGAGCGTGGGGGCCCTCATGGACGTTGCCCACAAAGCTGACGCTGTGGCCGGTGCCGCAGCGGTAGTTGATGAGGTGGCGCCACAGCGGCTCGCGGGCGATGGTGTCCAGCATATGGCAGTCGCAGTAATCCAGCCAGACGGCCTTGGCAATGTCGATGTGGCACTGCAAGGTCCAGGTGTAGAACAGCCGCTCGTCCTCGGTCAGCTCGCCCAGCGGGTAGGTGCGGGTGATGTCGGTGGTGCCGTCCATGTAGGTTGCGCCGCTGTCCACCAGCAAAAAGCCCTTGCGCTGCAAAACGGCGTGGTCCTCCGGGGTGGCGTGGTAGTGCATCATGGCTGCGTTGCCGCCGTAGGCTGCAATGGTGCCAAAGCTTTCCACAAGGAACTTGTCGTTTGCGCTGCGGTACTTGTGCAGGATCTCGTCCACGGTCAGCTCGGTCAGCGTTTCCCCGGCAGCCAGACGGTTTTCCAGCTCGATCTGGAACCGCACCATGGCAACGGCATCCCGCAGATGGGACTCGCGCAGGTGTGCCAGCTCTACCTCGTTCTTCACACCCTTCATGGCAAGCAACGGGTCGGCGGCGTCCTTCACGGTCAGGGCGGGGTTATTTTCCAGCACCTGATACACAGCGTAGTTCACGGTAGCGCTTTCCGCCAGCACGGTCTGCGGCTCAGTCTCGGCGGCCATCACGTCCAGAATGCTGTCGTAGTCGGCCAGCGTTACGCCGTTGGCTTCCAGCTCTGCCTTAGCCTCCGGGGTGACCCGCGCCTGATCGATGAACAGCACGGCGCGATTCGGGGTAACATAGCAGTAGGCCATGGCGTAGGGGGTGCACTCGATATCCATGGCGCGCAGGTTCAAAAGCCAAGCCAGATTATCCAGCTTGCCCACCAGCTGGGCGGTGCAGCCCAGCTCTTTCAGCTTGCCGCGCAGCTGCTCCAGCTTTTCTGCCGGGGAGAAGCCAGCGTATTCCTTGGGTAAGATCCATGCCGGGGTAGCCGGGCGGGCAGGACGGCCCTCCACCCACAGCTCGTCCTCCAAGAACAGGGTCTTGATGCTGCCGTGCTTGGGTTCCAGCTCCTTTTTCAGGTTGTTGACCAGTGCACAGTTGGCGGTCAGGCCGCACAGACCCAGCGTGCCGCCCTCGGGCAGCACCTTGCCGCAGTATTCCTCGGCGGTGGGCACGCCCGGCTCGCCCATACGCATCAGCTGGATCTCCGTACCGGCGATCTCCTTTTCCGCCTGCACAAAGTACCGGCCGTCTGCCCAGACGGCGCTCTCGGTCATGGTGACCACAAAGTTGGAGTTCTCACCGTGGAAGCCGGAGAAGTAGGTCAGGGAGGTGTAGTGGTCGGGCAGATACTCGCTGGAATGCGGGTCGCCCACCGGGATCAGATAGACGTCCACGCCGTTTGCCTTCATAGCGGCACGCAGCGCGGCCAGACGCTCGGGAACTGTGTTCATACTCATAACAAAAGCCCTCTTTCTGTCATTTGCCGGAAAAACGTCCGGCGGCGATGGTTTGCTGCTGCTATTGTATCATTCTGCGGGGAAGAATGCAATGCGGGGGCAAAACTCCCCCCAAAACGCCGTCAATTTGCAAAAAAAGTTACAATTTTTTCTTGAAAAAGGCCGGTTTCCCATTGACAGCCTTGTTATAATAGAGGTGTAGTATTTTTATGGGTCAGCACTCTGCGGCCCTTTGCGCTAACAATTGCGAATATTGCGATAAAAAGAAAGAGGCATTTGGAACATGACTAAAATCGATATCTTCTCCGGCTTCCTTGGCGCCGGCAAAACCACTCTGATCAAAAAGCTGATCACCGAGGCCTTTGCAGGCCAGCAGGTGGTGCTGATCGAGAACGAGTTCGGCGAGATCGGCATTGACGGCGGCTTTCTGAAGGAAAGCGGCATCCAGATCAACGAGCTGAACGCCGGCTGCATCTGCTGCTCTCTGGTGGGCGATTTCCGCACCGCTCTGCAGCAGGTGGTGGAGCAGTACCACCCCGACCGCATCGTCATCGAGCCCTCCGGCGTGGGCAAGCTGAGCGATGTGACCCGCGCCGTGGAGGGCGTGGCGGAGCATCTGGACGTGCAGCTGAACAGCTTTGTCACCGTGGCCGATGTGAACAAGGTCAAGATGTATATGAAGAACTTCGGTGAGTTCTACGACGACCAGATCAGCCATGCAAGCTGCATCCTGCTCAGCCGCACCCAGACCGCCAGCGAGGAAAAGATCGCCGCTGCCGTGGCAATGCTGCGGGAAAAGAACCCCACCGCCACCATCGTGACCACCGCATGGGATCACCTGACCGGCGAGCAGATCCTGAAGGCCATGTCCACCAAGGACGACTTCAAGGCCGAGCTGATCGCCATGGCTGCCAAGGCCAACGAAGAGCACGCCCACGAGGACGAGGAAGAAGAGCACGAGCATCACCATCATCACGACCATGAGAACGGTGTGTGCAGCTGCGGCCATCATCACGACCATGATGACGATGATGACGACGAGGATGAGCACGAGCATCATCACCACGACCACGACCACGATGACCACTGCTGCTGCGGTCATCATCATCACGACCACCACGCCGATGAAGTATTCACCAGCTGGGGCGTGGAGACGGCCCGCAAGTTCACCAAGGCCGAGGTGGAGCACGCCCTCACCGAACTGGATACCGGCAATTACGGCATGATCCTGCGCAGCAAGGGCATCGTGGACGGCGGCGCAGACGGCTGGCTGGAGTTCGACTATGTGCCCGGCGAGTGGGAAGTGCGCAGCCGCAGCGCAGACGTGGGCGGCAAGCTGGTGGTCATCGGTTCCAAGCTGAACGAGACCGCCATCGCCCAGCTGTTCGGCTGCTGACCCCTTCAGGCAATGCCTGACGGCATTGCCAGCTCCCCCAAGGGGGCGCCTATCATTGATAAAAGGAGCAACCATTTATTATGGCAAAAGAGATCCCGGTCTACCTGTTTGTGGGCTTTCTGGAAAGCGGCAAGACCAAGTTTATTCAGGAGACCTTTGAAGACCCTAATTTCGACTCCGGCGACAAGACCCTGCTGCTGATCTGCGAGGAGGGCGAAGAGGAGTACAACGAGAAGAAGTTCGCCTTCCCCGGCGTGACCGTGAAGGTGCTGGAGGACAAGTCCGAGCTGAACCCCCAGAACCTTGCAAAACTGGGCAAGGAAGCAGACGCAGGCCGCGTGGTCATTGAGTACAACGGCATGTGGCTGCTGCAGGATTTAGCGGATGCCCTGCCCGAGAACTGGCTGGTGTACCAGTGCATCGCCACCGCCGACGGCACCACCGCCCTGACCTACGCCCGCGACAACTCCATGCGCAGTCTGATGCTGGACAAGATCGCCCGCAGCGAGCTGATCGTGTTCAACCGCGCCGAAGCCGTGAACAACGACGACGCCCGGCAGGAGCTGCACAAGCTGGTGCGGCAGGCCTCCCGCAAGTGCGATATCGCCTACGAGTTCAAGGACGGCAGCGTAGCCTACGATGATATCCCCGACCCGCTGCCTTTTGATATCAACGCCGACCCCATCGACATCCCGGATGACGATTTTGGCATCTGGTACATGGACTGTCAGGACGAGCCCCAGAAGTACACCGGCAAGACGGTGCGCTTTCTGGCACAGGTCTGCCAGACCAACCGCGCCGGCAAGAACAGCTTTGTGCCCGGCCGCTTTGCCATGACCTGCTGCGTGCAGGACATCCAGTTCGTGGGCTTCCCCTGCAGCTACGATGGCTACAAGGCGCTGGAGCAGCGCGCTTGGGTGCGGGTGACCGCCAAGGTGGGCTATAAGTTCCACAACATCTACCGGGGCAAAGGCCCGGTGCTGACCGCCGTGTCGGTAGAGCCTGCCGAAAAGCCCCTGGAAGAGGTCGTAACGTTCTCTTAACGTTTCTTTATAACAAGGAGGTTCTGGTATGAAAACTCTGTTCCGTATTCTTGGCACGGCTGCTGCCGTGGCCGTCACCGGCGCTGCCATCGTGGTGCTGGACAAGATCCTGAACCAGAAAGACCCGCTCCATGTGGAGGAGGTCGAGTTCCCGGAGGAAGCCGAAAAGGACGCCGAGGAGGCCGAAAAGACCGCCGAAGCCTACGAAGAGGCCGAGGCCAAGGAAGAGGCAAAGGCTGCCGATGCCGCCGCAGAAGCTGCCGAGGAAGCCGCACCGGAGGCTCCCGCCCCTGCTGAGAACGCACCCCAGACCCAGCCGGAGACCGCCGAAGAGCGCCCGGTGTACGACCCCGAAGCCCCGAACGCCAACCCCGTGGAGGCCGGCCCCGCCGTTGCCCCCAGGGACGAGAACGGCAAGATCGACGCCACCAAGATCGCCGATGCCAACGACTTCGGCGACTGGGAAGAGCAGGGCTGCAAGGGCTGAAAAAACAGCATGATCCCCGCATAGACGCGGATATCAGCTCCCCCGAAAGGGGGAGCTTTTTTGTGCTTGCAAAATGCCGCGCAGTTCACTATACTGGAAGAAAAAACACCGATGGAGGGCAGCACCATGGCATACACCGATGATTGGGAAAGCTTGATGAACGGCGTGTTCGGCGCGGGCGGCAAACTGAAGTTCGGCGGCGCACAGCCGCAGCCGGAAAAGCCGCAGCCCGAAAAACCGGCGGGCAGCGGCCTGCCGGACCTGAACGCGGCGCTGCTGGAACAGCAAAAGCAGCTGGACGCCTTACTCAAACAGCAGAACGCCCGGCTGAAGGCGCAGGATGCCGGGGTGCAGACGGTGCTGGAGGACAGCCGCCAGATGCTGCGGGATATGGAAGCGGACGGCCTGCTGGCCAAGGGCACGGCAGACACAAAGCCGGAGCAGTTGGGCAGCTTTGAGGGCCTTGCCGCCGAGGTGAAAAAGACCGTCCTCGGGCAGGACGCCTTTGTAGACAGCGTGGTGCGGGCCATGCGCCGCCCCTTTGTGCTGGGCACCGAGGGCGCAGCCGCCCGCAATGTGATCCTGCTGTGGGGCGCACCGGGCACGGGACGGCACTTTGCGCTGGCAGAGACCGCCCGCATCATGGCGGCGCGGGGGCTGTTGCAGAGTGACCGGATGGCGGTGATGGATCTTGCGCTCTATCCCGACCCCGGCGCGGAAAAGCTGTTTTTGCAGGACCTATACGCCGCCCTGCACGCCCCGGGCGAGATCGTGGTGTTCGAGCATTACGAGAGCTGCCACCCCGGCTTTTTGCGCATCCTCTCCGACCTTGCGGTCAAGGGCAGTGCGCCCCTGTCCAGCCGCTATCTGGTGAACAAAGAGGGCATTTTGGTGGAAGCTGGTACAGCGCTTGCCCCCGGCGCAGTGAGCCGCATCGACCCCTGCGGCAAGTACCTGATCTTTTTCTCCCGCAAGGGGCGGGAGGCGCTGGCGGATAAGTTTGGCGCGTCCTTTGTGACGGCGGTAGGGGATGTGTGCCAGACCGCCCCCTTTACCCCGGAAGCACTGGCGGCGCTGGCGGCGCAGCAGCTGAACGCGCTGGCGCAGCGGGTGAACAGCCGTCTGGGCCTGACCCTTACCGCCGGGGCGGATGTGCGGGACTATGTGGCGGCGCAGTGCTCTAAAGAAAAGGGCGCAGAGGGGCTGGCAGACTGCTGCGAGCGCATCTTCCGGGCTCTGAGCGAGTACTGCTTACAGACCGATGCAAAGCTTTCCGGCACGGTAGCACTGACCGCCGCGCCCGAAGGGCTGCAATTTGCGCTGAACGGTGCCGCCCCGGCAGACCTGTTCAGCCTGCTTCCGGCGGCCTACACCGGCGCGGTGGAGCAGATCCGCGCCGAGCTGGATGCGCTGGTGGGGCTTGCCCCGGTCAAGGAGTATGTGTTCGGTCTGGCAGACAATTTACAGGTGCAGCAGCGCCGCGCAGCGGCGGGCTTCAAAACCGCAAGCCTGTCCATGCACATGATTTTTACCGGCAACCCCGGCACCGGCAAGACCACCATTGCCCGGCTGGTGGCAAAGTACCTCAAGGCCATCG
>ERZ827490.2289-NODE-2289-length-21072-cov-4.811153_pt1 | contig 21072 bp, 18 predicted proteins | sample MGYA00519770_ERZ827490 | MGnify/ENA primary metagenome ERZ827490 (study PRJEB31778, sample SAMEA3449324) | human gut metagenome | biome: human gut; feature: human-associated habitat; material: faeces | place: United Kingdom | collected 2010/2012 ...
GTGCTTCAGAAGCTGTATTATTTACATCATTTTTCTTATTTACACCATCTAAGGACTTCATTGTGGGGATTCGGACAGAAACCCGGAATTATCGGGAATTATCAAGCATTTACGGGCATTTTACAATAATTAAACTACACAAATAAAGCCATATCGAGAATTATCAAGAATTCCGATGCGCGTATATTGGTGTAACTTTTGGTGTAAGGTGTAAGCTTGATATACCTAATTGCCCGACAAAGAAGCACATCTCTCATTCCGACATAGCTGCATTATACACCAAAACTCCAAGAAAATCAAGTAATATCATTGCTGAGTTTTGTCCTTCCACCTGAGAAAAGCTTTTTTGCACTGCTCAATATCTTCTTGACTGTCTGAAAGAATGTATATGTTTTTCTCCCGAAATATCCTTTTGATTTTATCCGCCAACTCAAGCCGATTATTTGCTGAAACCTCAAAGTACGTTATTCCGTTCATTTTACATAGGTGCTCTTTAACGACCCTTTCGTTTTCATTACCCGTCTTTTTATTTATACGCTCAATAGCAGAGAGCATATCAGGAATGTAGGTTTCCAACGGCAGCCCGATTATATTATCGTCAAATGTAGCCACTCTCATATTATACTGTTTTGCATATAGCGAAACCAAAAGCTGAACGAGCAAGCTATCAAATTCGGATTCGCAAACCGTGCAGGTTTTACTCTCGTGCGTTCGCTCACATATTTTTGCGTTCCAACTGTGTCCGTATTTACACAACCACCACGCGCGATTATGTGAGTTTCTTGAAATCTCCGTTGGCTCAACATTGTTCTTTTCGTAGTCCCATTCTTTGCATAACTCAGCGTCTGTTGTTGCTAAATCATTATATCCTTTCAATACCTTTCGTTCTGCGCAAACAGGACAGGAAACGCCTTTAACACGAGCGTTGATTACAGCCTTCCACTCATTTCCGCACACCTTACATTTCCACCAAACATTCTTCGTGGATTTTTCGTTGACCTGTTCGGGGAGAAGCGGATAGTTTAATTCCGACCATTCTGCTGCAATCGCGGGATGCGTAGTGGTAAGGTCATTAAAACCTTTCAGTAATTTAATGCCGCTGCAATAAGGGCATTGACTGCCTCCGGCTCTTGTCGATATCAAAGTATGCCATTCGTGTCCGAGACTGCATTTCCACCACACCTTTTTGTTCTTAAATGCCGTAACCATATTCGGGCGCAGCGGATAGTTTCGTTCCGACCATTCTGCGGCAAGGTTTGGAAAGCGTGAAGCAAGATCATTAAATCCGGGCAGAACTATGTTGTGTGAGCAATAAGGGCAGCCTGCACCGCGCACTCGGTTTTTAATTACTGCCGTCCATTCGTGACCGCACTTTCCGTGCCATAATACCTTTTTATGAGAACCGACAGAAACCTGTGTCGGTTTTATTTTATTCTTCGTTGACCATTCCTCAGCTAACGAGGGACACATCGTTTTCAGATCATTGATTCCTGCAACAACTCTTGCACCGGAGCATATAGGACACTTTTCTCCGGCAGAACGAGCCTTTGCACTTGCTTCCCATTCGTGTCCACACGAACCTTTCCACCAATACAGTTTATTTGAGCCGTAAGGTACTTCGTCGGGACTCAGCGGCAAATTCCTTTCCGACCACTCTTTTACAAGATGCGGTTTCATATTCGTGATACTGTTATCCATACTAAAAACACCTTTCATATTGTGCCTTTAGTATATCTCAGTTATTGAAAAATGAGAAATGTGCAAAAAAGGAGAGATGCCGCAGAACTATGTTCTTAGCATCTCTCTTTCTATTGATTAAACAGCCGTTTCAATTTCACCTTTACTGTTCCCGACAAACTTCGCATAGGTTAGCATTTCTTCTTTTTTCAAGTCATTGGTGACATCTATATAGATGTTCATTGTTGTAGAAATGTCAACATGACCTAATACATTTTGAATGACCTTAATATTGATTCCTGACTCGCAAAGCCGCGTCGCAAAAGTATGCCGCAAATGATGGCAGGTGAAATAGGGCAGCAGCACCGGCTCTTTATCCGTTTTTCTGTTCAACAGAATTTCATCGTTACAATCTCTCCTGATTCGGTGAATGGCATTGTTTAATGAGGATTGGTTATGGAGATTTCCGTCACGATTGAGGAAAATAAAATCCGTATATCCGTCAACGCTTGCATTGCAGTTCATTCCGATATCGTCATAGAACTCTTTGACGGCAAGAAACGCCGCCTTTACTTCTTCGGTCATTGGTATCTCACGATCTCCGGCTTCTGTTTTGGTTGTATTGATAGTGTAGCTGCATTTGCCGTCCGCCTTTTTGTAATACACCAATGTATGATTTATCTTAATCATTCCACCGTCGAGGTCAACATCTACCCATCTGAGTCCCGTAAGCTCACCTACACGCATACCCGTATTCAACATAATGAAGAACACAGGAAACCAATGTTGGTACTTCGGGTTCTTTTTCATATAGGATAAGAAAATCTCCTGTTCCTTGATTGTCAGAGCCTTTCTCTTTTCAGAGCGATAATCACGGGACATTTTCAGTTCTCGCAACATATTGTCCGTTGGGTTTATACGGATAATATTATCGTCAACGGCAATTTGGAAAACTTGGTGAAGCACATTATGAATGTTATCTATCGTTGCGATCTGCATACGCTTGCCGTCAGCAAGGCGGTTATAGAACTTTTTGACATCCGATTTCTTTATCATCTGGACTCTGTTCTTCCCGAAGTTCGGTGCGACAATAAGGTTATACATATAGATGTAGTTTTGAAATGTGCTGTCCTTAATTCCGCGCTTGGTATCTTTCCAAAGCTCAAACAGGTCATTAAGTGTCAGCAGCTTATTTTCCTGCTTTATACCGTCGTGCTCATCAACAATTATGAGCTTTTCTTCTTCGCGCAGTTTTTCAAGCGTAGGAGCGTATATATAATGCCGTTTGCCTTGCGCGTCTGTCCACCGATACATATATGTTCCGTTCGGTCTTTGGGACTCACCTGTATACAGCCTCACTCTATTGCTATCCATTCGTTTTGTAGTTGAATTTGATTTTATGTTTCCGGAACTCATAAACATTCCTCCTTATATCGAATTTGCATTATCAAGGTACTGCTCAAGCTTTGTTCTCTTTATCAATCTTTTCGTGCCGATCCAAAGCACAAATTCACAGCCCTCTTGATTTGATAACTCTCTGATTTTCGACACCCCTATTCCGAAATACTCGGCGGCTTCTTCAAGCGTCAGATTTCTCTTTTCCCATATCGGTATAGTTTTTCTTGCAGCCATAGACTCATCTCCTTGTTATTCATCGGTAATATGATAACGAATAACAAGGAGAGCGTCCAATGTGCGAATCTGAAAATCGCACCTGCTATACGGAAGCCGACTGTTCCAATAATTCTTCAAGCTTCTTTCTCTTAAACATTCTGCGGTTACCTATCCAAATTGTTATTTTACCGTCGTCTGCCTGAGAGAGCATTTTCAATCTGCCGACGCCGATACCCGTACAAGCGGATGCTTCCTCCAATGTGAGACAGGTTTTCAACCAAACAGGCACCATCTTCTCTTTTTCACTCTTGTTCATGCGGCACCCTCTTGTTTTTCGGAACATCACGCAAGTAGGCATATCTGTATTGGCGGATGCTATACTCGCTCGATTTGTAAAAGGCGCGGCAAATGCTATTGAAAATATTGTTTAGAGCTTCCTTATTCATCAGCGGATCAAAGATGATTTCTTCGATTGTGATATTCTCGGCTGAGCCGTGCTCTGCAATCCAACGCCTTGTATTGATTGGCTGTTCAATCGCATCATAATAAATGGCTTCGTCTATTTCGTTATTCGGGTTTACGAAATTGTATAAGTCCAGAATGGTATTGCCGGCATAGCCGCTGTCGTTCTGATTCATATTCAGAAAATCGTACACCCTCATACCGAGGAAATCTCCGAGTGTTCTGAATCCGAGAATGGCGTATAGCCTACGATGGTTATAGTCGTCAATCTCAGCCCATTCGGAAGAGTAAATAGAAGTGTTATAGATTGTTTTGGTTCTGTTATTCATGATAATCCTCCAATGTTGCTTTTAGTCCTTTGATTGCCTTATTGATTTGTGAAACGCGGCTGTTAAGCTGTGCGATTGTATGGTTCAGTTCTTCTCTTGAAGCGGCTATGTAATACCCGGAACGACCGCTGCAAACGGGGACTCCGTTACACCGCAATTCATTTACGCGTTCTCTGATCTGGCTTCCGGTCAGGTTTGTCAACTGTTCAAGCTGAAAACTTTTGATCGCATTGCTTTTGCCTTTGTGGTCTTTCTCCAAAATGGATTTTAATTTAGTATTCATTGGCACTTTCCTTTCTTTTTTGCTCTCTATATTGGATTGCTGAAAAAAGTGCCGAAAATTAACCCCCTATACCGAACTTAATCAATATTTTTTTCAGTTGCTTCAATGCCCGTTCTTTTGTTTGAATTACGGCAACGCTCGTCATGTTATGGGCTTTTGCGTAATCTATAACTCTTACGGGTTCATCTGTGTATACAAGCGAACAGATAATATCGCGTTGTTTATCTGTCAGCATCGACAGAGCTTTTTGTATCTCCGCCGAGGTTTCTTTTGCAATATATATCTTGTCTACAAAAGCGGTCGGATCGACAATTCTATCCTCTTGTTCGTTCTCGCCGTATAGGTCAAGCTCATTCAAAGAAACCGTCACACAACCCGATTCCATCTCAAGCCTTTTCAAATATGCGTGACGGTTGTTTTCTTTGCGTATTCTGCTTACTTCCTCGCGAGTCGTTTCAATGTAATAATCGGCGTCACCTGCACCAAAGCCGAACAACGGCGCAAAATTGTTCTTCCTTGCTTTTCCTTCCTCCGTCGAAATGAATTCATTAAATTCATCGACATTCATTTCTATCCAATTACTTGCCCCTGTGGGTTCGTTTACATTCTTCTTTACAAAAAACAGCTTTTTCATTGTTGTAATCTCCTTTGAATTGAAATTTTGAAAATTGTTCGGGTTCAAAAATTCGGGAGATTACGGATACTTGGCTATGTAACAAAGCCAGTTATAAAACATAAAAAATCCTTTCCGCGCAGATAAGCCGGAAAGGATTAAAATAGCAATCGTATGAAGCGTAAACGGGCATAAAAAAACACCGTATGAAAATAAGACAGATACTAAAATCTGTACTTATCCTTCATACGGTGCTTGGGTAGGTTTATCAGGTATCTTACGCTAACTGCTCCGCTTACGCGCTATAAAGTTATTATTAAATTTTATTATGCTATGCTAAATCAGATTTCGATTTTTGCGTCGCTTGCGGCCTAATTCAGAGCACCTCTTGAAGTATGCCGGATTCAGCGGCACAACACCTTTGCACTTATTGCATTTAACAGCCATATGTCCTTGGATATCTTCAAATACATCGAACAAATAGCTTTCGCAATATGGGCAATGGACAGACCGAAACTTCAAATTCCTCGTTTCCTGCTCCGACCGCCGAATTTTCTCCGAGCGTTCCTCTGTTATTTTTACATTAAACCTCGGTGCTACCGTTACAAACATTATCTGATTCCCTCCAATCCGACCAGTTCAATATATTCTTCTATCGCTCTGAAATCAATCAGGTTATGCTTTTTGAACTGAATAAAAAGCATATTGACCGAAACGCCGATGTCGTCCGCCATTTGCTTAAGCTTTAACGACGCTTCCGGCAACATTTGATGATCGCCGTAAACAGTGAATGCTTTTTTCTTTGTTACCCTCATAAGCGTATTATAGAGCAAAAAATGTGGCATGAGCAAAGCGCAGCCAACCTGTGTGGCTTGTACTTCTGTCACTTTCAGTTGCTCTTTTAGCTGGTCAAATGAGTAATTGCGTTCGGAGTCAAAGATTTTTTTGTAGTTTCCCTGATCGTGACCCGGTGCAATACGCTCATATATTTTATGTCCGAGTTCATGGCTCAGTGTTAACCGCCTTTGTATACTGTTGTGCGGCTGCTTATAGTAATTATCAAGCACGATGGTGTTTTTGTGAAATACAATATCGGCAATTTCATTGTTTATTTTCACCCGCAAAGATTTAATGCCGTTTGCAGAAAAAGCCACAATATCCGGATCATCCTCTGCAATGGTTTCATATCGAATATCAAAGCCGAAATAATCCTTTGCAATACCATCAAGGTCAACGCATATCATCTTTTTCGGATTTTGTTTTGTTCTTTTAAGATATTCAAGGACAATCGCTTCGGTCAGTTCATTTATTCTTCTATCATCAATTTTTTCGATCATAATAAGTACCTCTCATAACATATCAAACCGCGCCGGATATGCGCCAAGACTGCCCATTGTAAAACAAATGGCGTTGCTCTTTTTCAATTAAAACCGTATATCTGACAACCATATCTTCTGGCTGACAGATGTGCAATATCCGCTTTATGGGGAACACCTTATCCGAATAGACGATTTTTCGCGGAACTGTCTGCCCACACTCATCGGTTTGAACAACAACCTCGACAGGTGTATAACTATTCATCAAAACTCAACCTCCGTAATTTATTAATATATGCTCTTAATAACATGAGAAACAACGCCTTGTATTCTAACCTCTTTGTATTCTTTCGGCTTATGCCTCGGGTTGCTGCTCTCGGGGCTTAGAACGATAACCTTTCGTTCATTATCAAAATGAATACGTTTAAGATTGTTTTCATTGTTCGTAAGCGCAACGACAATATCTCCTTCGTCGGCCGTTTCCTTTTTACGAACAACCACATGGTCGCCTTCCTCAATACCCGCAAGATCCATTGAGTCACCGTATGCCTCAAGAATATATTTTTCACCTTTCCCGAATATAGGTTCAGGCAGATCTACATAAGCACTAACATTTTCTTCCTCGGAAGTCGGATCGCCGCAAATTACTCTGCCTAAAATCGGCGTACTGCTATTGCGGTGAATGACCTTTTGAGAAAGTGGGGTTGTAATGTGCTTTCCGTCATACCCGATCATTCCGCGGTCTCGCATTGCCGTGAGATATGTATATGCAGTGCCCCTTGCCACACCAACCTCGTTTGCGATTTCGGTAGTAGATGGGGATCTGCCGCAATGTCGTATGTATTCATCGGCAAAGGCAATAATGCGTTCCATAATTTCGGGATTTTTCTTTCGCATAGGTTTCTACCTCAATCTAATCTTTTTAAAGCAGTCTGCTTTGTTATTTATATAATATCACGCTTGGCTGTTTTGCGCAATAGGTTTCTGTGAAGTCATTCCGACTTGTCGCTTCTGTGCGACAAGCAAAGAAAAAATTATAGCAATAAGGAAAGGGCGGTTATCTGCGTTTTAAAAGGAATTTTAGATGTTTGCTTTTCTGTAAAATCGTCACAAACGGAGTGTTCTTATAGTAACCGAAAGGTTTTCTGTAAGAACACTCCGTTTTTTATTTTCACATTCTCGCTATAGTTCCTTGCACTGTCGATTATTTACAAAAGTGTTTTAGTGCCATAAAAGCAACCGACGTCAATCAGGTATCTGCCGTTATCGGTTTCAATAAAATTAAATTATTGACAGATAAAATTGGCAATTTCCTTCACATTTTTATTATCTTCAACCATAAGGTTCATAGCGTTTTCAATATTATCAAATAAGCTGTCGTTCCATTGACAGTTTATATAATAAAGTGATAGCCCGGTAGATGATATCGTATTATTAACATTAGCAATCAGTTCGGGGACCGATGAATCTTTATAATCAATATGGCAGGCAATGGGAATTTCGGTGTATTTCAGCATATTGATGAGAGTTTCATTTTTATATAGCTCGTTCAAAAATAAATAGGCTGTATCCGAATTTGTTTTTGAATTCACACTGATATAAGCTGTACGAAGAATCAGAGGAATATCATTAAAACTATCAAATAGAATAAAAGGCGAAAAAAACAGCGAAGAATTTATCGGCATATTATACCGCTCTGCCGATATATTTGCAACATCGGTAAGATAAAAAAGCGCCTGCTCCGATTTGAAACTGACCGTTGCCTCATCAGTAATACAGAATGATGATTTTTTTATTATATCGGAAGTTTTGGAAATGGCATTCTCCATTTTGGTTTTATCAAACCTTCCTGTTTCAAGTTCTTCTTCACTGCCGCCGCAGCCTAAATAATACGGCGCCGTTATTCCCCAAAATAACGCCGAATTGTCGCCGCGCTGCAGCATTATAGCGGCGTTTTCACTGTTTTGCATACCAAGAAGATTTTGTAATGTATGCGGAATTTTTATTCCGCGCATTTTTTCATACAGTGTATCATACCAAAAGCTTTGAATTTTTAAAAATAACGGCACTCCTTTAACCGTACCGTTATCCCGATAAAGTAATTGCGATAAAATAATATCGCTTTTTTCTTTTGCAAATTGACCGAGATCCGCACTTTCGGCGCATTGCTTATCCGTGAATCGATCCGTTACGGTAATGTCCGCGGCTTCATCGGTAAATGTTATTTTCCATTCCGGATGAACGCGCGATATATAATATACAGCACGTTCAAGACTCAGGCGATATTGTTTATCAGTATTGATTGTAATTTCGTCGGGTTTGGAAACAGTGCTGTTTGGGTCTGATAAGCTTTCTTTATTCATACCGCATCCCGAAGATGTCGTAAATAACATTACGGTCGCAGTAATAAAAATTGTTATACGCTGACAGATATTATTTTCTGTTTTCATTTCTGTATTCAATCGGCTGAACGCCGGTCGCCTCCCTAAATGCTCTGCCGAAGTTTGTCGGATTACCAAACCCTATCATTTCACTTATCTGCAATACTGAGTAGTTTGTTGTTGCAAGCAGTTGCTTTGCGTAGTTTATTCTGATGTTTATAAGATAAGTCCGATAGCCTACACCTGTATATTGCTTGAAAATTCGACTGATATATGTCGGATTACTGTAAAACTCATTTGCGAGAGTTGAAAGGGTTATATCGTTTTTATAATTATTTTGGAGAAAAAGCTTGATCTTCTCAACCAAAGCGTTAGCTGAAATAGATTTCTCACTATAAAATATGTCCATAAAATATTCTTTTATCATTTCAGCTGCAAGCTCGGCCGTACATTCGTCAGATATTGTCGGGGGTTCGATATAAAGTCTTGCCGGGCATATTTCCGAATACTTCTTTGTTGCAGATTCAAGGAGTTTTCTATATAGCAAAACCTGTTTATCTTCGGTTATATGCGAAGCGGAAATCTTTTTAATAACATTATCAAGGGTATTCATAGCCATATCGCCGTTGCTGCTCGTTATTGCCAATATAAGTTTATTTTCCTCCTCAAACGGATAAGGAATAGAGCGCGACTGTAAAATATCATATAATCTGCACACCGTGGCTTCAAGCTCCTCCGGGTCAACCGGCTTTTGAAGAAAATCAAAAACATTAGCCTTTATGGCTTCTTTGGCATATGACAGTTCACCGAAACCGGTCATTATTATAACATAACAATCCGGGCGTTCCCTTGCAATTATCTTTGCAAGCTCTATTCCGTTAATTCCCGGCATTTTAATATCGGTTAAAACCAAATCAACCTCTTTTGACATAATTTCGGGTATTGCATCCTTGCCGTTTGCCGCTTCTCCGCAGACGGAAAATCCGCAGGCGTCCCAGTCGATAAGTTGACGCAGACCCATACGAATCAGCTTTTCATCATCCACTATAAATACCGAATATTTTGATTTTTGCATAGTCTATTCTGCCTCCTTATGACTTAACGGCACCGAAAAGGTTATTTGAGTACCAAAACCGCTGCGGCTTTCTATATGCAGCCAATGCTCCTGTGAAAAATGAAGTCGTAATCGCTGATTGATGTTAAGAAGCCCGACGCCGTTGCCGGATGGGGAACTGTCGCTTAAAAGACGAAGCCGCAGCTGTTCAAGCTCATTTTCATTCATTCCGATTCCGTTATCGCTCACATTGAAACAAATTCTATCAGGGCAGCGACGGATACCGAGAGTAATTACGGCTTTATGATTTATATTATCAAAGGCGTGAGTAAACGAATTTTCAAGAATCGGCTGCAAAAGAATTTTAGGCATTTTTTCGTTAAGTGCTGCGCTGTCTATTTCATAATTTATTTCAAGCTCGTCTTGAAAGCGCAGATTTTGAAGCGATAAATAGCTTTTTGCCTGATTAAGCTCCTCCTCAACGGTTACCCATAGTTCGCTGCTGTTTATCGAATATCTGAAAAGCTTTGAAAGCGACAGCAATGACTGCGAAATTTCAGGCTGCTTTTTTATTATTGCCAGCATTCTTATACTGTCTAAGGTGTTATAAAGAAAATGAGGATTTATTTGACTCATCAACATATGATAGGTGGCAGTTTCAGCCTTTTTTCGGGCATCGGCGATTGTATTTATAGAGGTGTTGAGCTTACCTATAAGAACATTAAAGCCGGTATACAAATCTCCGAATTCATCGTAGCGGTCATTATTTATACGGACTGAAAAATTACCTTCCTCAACTTCGCTCATTGCGCTTTGCATTTTTCTTATCGGTTTTGTGAAGCTGTCTGAAAGCAAAAAGGAAACGGCGCATATGGAAATTATAAGGAAAACGCATAGAAGAAGAAAAATAACGCGTATGGAAAGCAAGCGCTGTGTTATGACTTTATACGGAACAAGTGTAAGCGCGGTCCAGCCCGTTTGTGAAGATTTTGCCGAAACCGGCATATATTTGTTCTTTCCGACAGATATAACAGATTTGTTAATTGCGTTGGAAACAGCGTGTGCTATGCTGTCGCTGTTTTCGGTAAGCAATTTATCATTTGAAAACATCAGACGGTTTTCTTCGTCAAAAATATAGTTTGAAACTCCGTTGCCCGTATTTATACTTCTGCAAAAATCCGAAAGGCGACTTATAGGACATTCAATTATAATGTATCCTGTGTAATCCTGCAAATGATGCTCGGAAGAACTGTTATTCCAACGATCAATATGCTTAAATGCTACGGAAAAAACCTTTATGGATTTTGAAAAAGCATAATTGCTGTCTCTCACCGGCATAATAACGACATTGCCGGTAGAGGATTTCAGCGTTGAGTAGTATTCATCATTCCAGTTATACAAAGGTCGTTCACCGCCGCTTTTTGAGCAGGTAAGCATTTTTCCGTCCAATGATACAGCACTTATGGTATATATGCTCTGATTCATATTTACGAGCTGCTGAAGAAACGAACGAGCAGAATTTTCGGTATTGATCAATTGTTCTATGGTGCAATCAAAATATCCTGTGCTTAACCTTAAATATTCAGATATATCATCGGTAACATCTGCCGAGCGGGCAATTCCGTCAACCGTGGTTACATATTCCGAGCATAGTGCATTTACCTGGTCCGAAAGCGTGGCATACGTTTCAGAGATCTCGTTTTCCATTTCGCGGTTTGAAAAGATTAAAAGCACCGTGCCGAAAACCAAAAGCGGAATAAGAGCGCTTAAAAGAAAGAAAACAGATAATCTGTTGCGAATTTTATATAGAAACGGATTAAATTTAGACATATTATAATCCCCACTTCCGAAAACAATAATACAATGTTTACATATTAAAGTCAATCGCCAGTAAAAAAAAGCAGAGAAATAAGGCAAAAAAAGTTGTTGATTTTTCTGCTTGCAAAGAAAAAGTAAAAAAATGTCGCTTAAAAAAGAAATAATTGCAGAGACATTTTGTACAAAATGTTTTATAATTATGGTATAAAAAACGGAAGGAAAGATGAAAATGAAAAGCTATCTATTGAAAATTTCGTCGGCGGCACTGGCAATTTGCCTGGCACTCGGCGCTTCGGGCTGTTCGTTTACTAAAACGACCACCTCCGATATCACCGAAACGCAGGTGAAGTATATCGATACCGACGGAGACGGTGTTGCGGATACTCCGGAAACCGAATCGGGAGTTTCCTCTGCGGCGCCATCTGCCAATTCGCAGGTCGGTAACGATAAAACGCAGAACATAGGCAGCGTTGACTCCTCAAAGGAAAAGAAACTCAAAGGAACATTTGAATTGCAGATCTTTTCGGGCGGTTACGGCAGCGAGGCATGGGAGTATGCCATTGATGAATTTCAAAAATTAAACCCTGACCTTAAAATAACCGCACATTTGGATTCAAACGTCAACACACAAATGAAAACCCGCTGGGCAAAGGACAACCCGCCTGATTTTGTTTTTCTTGACGGAACAGACGTACCGACAGAAACCTGGATGGCAGAGGGCAAGCTGCTTGATCTCGGAGAGATTTACAGAACCGGAAAGGTTTACGGCAGTGATGTACTTATAAAGGATCATCTTAAAAAAGGTCTTACATCTTCATATAAGCAAACAAATAAGATTTACAGTATGCCTGTAATTTTAAGCACCTACGGAACGTGGTACGATTCGGCGCTTTTCACTCAAAAGGGCTGGAGCGTTCCGTCAAATTATGAGGAATTAAACGCTTTGTGCGCCAAAATCAAAAGCAGCGGAACATCTCCGTTTATTTACCCCGGAAAATACTCGGGTTACCTCGTTTGGGGTCTTCTTATGCCGGCGGTAGCTTCCGAAGCGGTGGCGTCCGGCGATCGGCAATATTTTTATAATGTCGCGAACGCAACAAGCGGCGATGTATTTAAAGATGAACGTTTCAAATCAGCACTTCGCAAGCTTGAAAGTCTGGTAAAAGCCGGTTATTTTGATAAGAGCAGTCTTTCTCTTGACCATATTACGAGTCAATCGGCCTGGCTCAATCACAAGGCAGCATTTATACCGAACGGTCTGTGGCTTGAAAACGAAATGAAAAATAGCATACCGTCGGGCTTTGATATGCGTTATATTCCTTCGTTGCTTCAAAATCAAGGCAAGCCGTCCTGCGTTATTTCAAATGCTTCCAGCGTGGGTATAGCCGCAAAGGGCAAGAATACCGAAGCGGCAAAAGCATTTTTAAGATTCCTTTATACCGATAAGGTTGCGATAAAGTTTGTTGAGCTTACCGGTTCGCCGAGCGCAACCCGCAGCGATACGTCTTCGGCCAATATTTCAGCGTCGGCAAAACAAGTTAATCAACTGCTTTCATCTGATAAAATCACAATTATCCCGAAAGGCTCTACCACATGGGGAAGCGTTGACACGGTTATCAACAATTGCGTAAATCAGATTGTAAACGGCGAAACAACGGTTGATAAGGTCTGTGATACACTTGCTGAGGCTACCGCAAAAAAGAATAAATAAACCTTTTGAAAAGGAATGAAAGTCCGTGGCAAAAAAAAATAACGTGAGCGCCGCACGGCGCTCACGGCGATTTGATAAATCAAAGGCAGCATTTTTCTGCACGCTTTGCCTGCCGCCGTTGCTGCTGTACATATTATTTTGTATTTATCCGATAATCAGCTCTGTTTACACAAGCTTTTTTGATTGGTCGGGTTACGGCAGTCTTTCCGCCGATAAATTTATCGGATTTGGAAATTACATATCGGTTATAACCGATAAATCGTTTTTATCAGCGATTAAAAACGATTTTATGATAATACTCGCCAAAGAAATTATGATTTGCTTTTTTACCGTGCTCTTTGCGGTATCGCTCACACGTCTGCGCTTTAAGCAAGCAGAAAGAAATATATTCAGGTTTATATTCTTTCTGCCAAACGTGCTGTCTGTAATAGTTATTTCCATTATGTGGTCATTTGTGCTCGACCCGTATTCCGGAATATTAAACCCGTTGCTTAGGGCTATCGGTCTTTCAAGTATCATACCCGAAGGCGGATGGACCTTTGCTCACCCGATAGGCGTTATCTCGTTTGTTGCGAGTTGGTGCGGAATAGGAATGTTTATGATAATTATGATAGCCGCTATCAACAGCATCAGCAATGAACTTTACGAGTCAGCAACGATAGACGGTGCCGGTGAATGGGCGCAGCTGCGCTATATCACTATGCCGGCAGTCTGGCAGCAAACCAAATTTATGATAATAACAATTCTTTATCAGTCCTTCAGCGCCAACTTTACGTTGGTGCAGGCGATGCTCGGCAGCAATGTAAACGATAAATCGGTTGTTATGGGGGCTTTTGTTTATCAGCACAGCTTTGACAGCACCCTGCCGCAGGTAGGCTATTCGTATGCGGCGGCAATTATTATGCTGATAATTACAAGCGTTTCCTCCCTTATCGTGAACCGCCTGCTGTCTTCAAGGGAGGAATAGGCAAATGAAAAGAAAAATAAAGGAAAGCCGCGGAACGGTATTTTTTCGTTGCCTTATCCGTCTGTTTTTGTTGGCATGGAGTATTATAGTTGTTTTTCCGGTGCTTTGGGTACTTTATACTTCACTTAAAACCAACGAGGAATTCATGACAAAGCCCTGGTCGCTGCCATCGGTTCCTCAATGGAGCAATTTTGCGGAAGCATGGGAAAAAGCGAAATTCGGAAGTTACTTCTTCAACAGTCTTTTTACAGTTATATTTACCCTTATAATAACCCTTATAATTGTGGGAGCGAGCGCGTATGCGATTGCTAAGTTCGGCGGAAGATTTATAAAAGGGCTCGAAAAATTCTATATGATAAGCATGATGGCGCCGGCAGTGCTTATGCTGATTCCCCTCTATTATTTTGCGGATTCGCTTTATATGACCGATTCGCTGTTTTGGCTTTCTGTTATATATGCAATTCAGGGTATGCCGTTTTCGGTATTTTTGCTTGTCGGTTTTATTCGCGGCATAAATAATTCCCTTATTGAGGCCGCAACGATTGACGGTGCGTCCCAATATACGGTATTCTTCAAAATAATTATGCCGTTGGTTAAGCCGGCGTTGTTTACTGTGGGTTTGCTTAATGTTATGGGCACATGGAATGAATATCTCACCGCGCTCACATTTTTGAGGGACGCCGGAAAATACACTATTTCAATAGGACTTTCTTATCTGACAAATTCCGGAACCTACGATGTGAATTACGGAAGAACCTTTGCGGGTCTTGCAATAGCGCTTATTCCTATTCTTATAATATACGCATTTTTCCAAAAGCCGCTGCAGGAAGGCTTTTCCGCAAGCGACGGCGTTAAGGGATGATTGTTTTTCCGACGGTCGGCGTAACCGTCTCAAATAATTTTAAAAGAGGAGCATTCATTATGAAAAGAAAATTTTTATGGCGAAAATCTCTTTCACTTTTTGCCGGAACGGCAATATTTGTTTCCGCTCTTGCGGGAAACACAACAAACGCTTTGGAAATAAACTATGATACAATTCCCGACGACGGACTTGTTTACGACTTTACGGACGGTGCGGGCAGTTGGGAGGTAAACGAAAGCACCTGCACGCTGACTGCCGAGAACGGAGCTATGAAGGCGGTTGCAAAAACGAATAAATATAACGACTGCGCCGTTAAATCCGGATTTATACAGGTAACTCCGGGAGCGACATATGAAATCTCTTTCCGCGCGGTAAGCACGGATATCAAATTCACAGATGAAAACGACAGAATATATATCCGTATTCGCGGCTATAACATTGCTAATAAACAGCATATAGAAAATGAAAACAGCGAAATATATACAAGCGAGCTGTTCCGCGAGGCGGGCGTTATACGCACCACCTTTACCGCAAAGGAAAAGGACGACGGTATTAAGATATTCGTTGGTTTTACGGGTGCAACAGATGGCGAGACGATGGTTTTCGATGATGTTAAGGTTGCCGAAAAGTCTGAAATCGAACGCTGGACGCTTATGAACGAAAATGACGGGAATGCCGAATTTTCAACCGAGACCGATACTGAAAAGGGCGAGGTTCTTCACGCTTATCGCCGCGGAACCGGAACAAAGACCGATGTAGGCGTTGCTATCCGCGATATCGGCAGACTCACCGCAGGAAAAAGCTACACTCTTTCCTATGACCTGAAAACCGATAATTCCGCAAGCGGATTTGTTCAGGAATTGATTTGGAATGCCGGCGAATATGGCGAGGCTTCTCCGTCGGACGAGTATCTTTACGGTCCGAGCTGGAGAAATACCGACGGCGTATGGCAGCGTTATACCCTTAACTTTACCGCTCTTAAAGACACTGTTGCGGTGCGTTTTCTTATCGGAAGTACCGGCGGCGCGCTTGACCGTGATTATAATGCTTATATAGGAAATGTTTCGGTTACCGAATATGCCCCTGACGCAAAAGCTCCTTACGGCGGAACTCTTGCCGGTTGGGTAGCGGAAGGCTCTAACCCCATAATTTCTCTTGCTTCCAAATATTCTCAGGACGGCGACGGATACTCGGCATATTTTGACACCGAAGTGGGAAATGACATATACAGACAAACAAATTATCGCTTTGCTCCCTATGTAGGCGCAGGTACATACACCCTGAGCTATTATGTAATGACAAATACCGTAACCGAAACCGGCGGAAACTACAACTTCTGGGCAGCTGCATACGGAAATAATAACGGTGCGTTTTTGGCATTTGATATCCCGCTTTACACAACTTTCTCAGGATTATCTGCTGAAGAAAGGCTGGCGTTAAACAATAAATGGGTACTGCAAACGGCAACTGTTACCGTGCCTGAGGGTGCGTATATTGAAAGGCTGTATTTTAAATATTGGGGAGACGCTAAGATTTATCTTGATAATGTAAGGCTTGAAAAAGACGGAGTAAATTATGTAGCCAACGGGAATTTCTGCACCGGCGCAAGCGCCGATAACACAAACGGTATCGACGGAAATTTCAGCGGCGTTGTAAACGGCGTAGGCGAAGACTCCGACAAGGGATACCTTTGGCTTGCACCTGACGGCGTAACGGGGGCTCCCGAAAATACGGAAACACATATACAATCAATCTTTCTTAAAAATTTAACAGCCGGAAAGAAATATACGCTTAGTCTTGACGTAACTTCGCCCTCTGCTGCCGGCAGAATTGATATTGAGCTTCAGGGAGAACCGATTTATAACAAAGGAGATATTGACGGCAGTAAGGGTTGGGAACATATAGAGCATGAGTTTACTCCGTCGACTGACAGAGATTATATACACATTTACACCCCCGGTTGGAAATGGAACACAGAATGTGTTTACATTAAAAATTTCTCAATCAAGGACTCAGACGGCAACGAATATGTAAAGAACACCGATTTTATGTCTAATGAGGTGTCTGACAAGAATTACTGTGACACTCCCTCTTTCGATCCGAAGACCGTTGTTCTGCGCGGAGACGCAAATGTTGACGGTAAAATTGATATTCGTGACCTTATTACACTGAAAAAACAGCTGGCGCAGTCAGTGGAAATTACTGCGTTTTATAACAGCGATGTTGATAACAGCAAGGCGGTTACAGCTTCAGATTTAGCGGTTCTGCGCCAGATTCTCCTCGGAGTGCGTTTTGTAAGATAATTTTTCTTCAACTCCCGCTGATTTTGGAAAGGATTAAATCATATGACCAAAAAAATAAGAAAAAAACTTTCCGCATGGCTTTTATGCGGAGCGTTGCTGCTTGAAAGTCTCGGCATAGTTACTATGCTGGGACCGAGCGCTGCGGCTGCAAACGAAAATCTCATAAAAAATCCGGGGTTCGAGTCGGTGGGAACCGACAACATTCCGCAATACTGGGAAGGGTTTGCGGTCAATTCCGGTAACGGTACGGTTTCGTATGCCGCAGCCTCGGGAAAGGACGGCTCTGCCGCCGCGCTGATTTCTCCCGCCTCGGGTAAACAATATGCTTTAAGGCAGTCCGGCGGAGACGGCGCTATAAAGCTTAAAAGCGGGACATATTATGTTCTCAGCTATGATGTTAAGGCGCTTAGCAATAATGCGTCGCTTATGCCTACAGTGCGTCAGTTAAGCGGCGAAGACAATTCCAACGCTAATCCGTGGTATGAGCAAACAGCGTATAAAATAACCGGAACAAACGGCGAATGGAAAACCGTAAACTGTTATTTCCGCACCGATACAAATACAACTAACGGCAACATATGGCTTATAGCCGCAGGCGGAGAAATTCTGCTTGATAACATCTCACTTACCGTTATGGAATCCGAGGGAACGCTGCCGAATCCGCATTTTGAGCGTATTGCTGCGGACGGCACTCCGGCTGACTGGGAGGCATTTGCGGTAAACGGCGGCAGGGGCACGGTAGGCACGGTGCTCGGCGGTGGGAAAGGCGGCTCTACCGCCGCGCGCATTTCCCCCGCTTCAGGTTCGCAATACGCCCTGCGACCCGCCGGAGGGGATAATTTGCTGACCCTTAAAAGCAGTAAATATTATGTACTGAGCTACAGCGTTAAAGCTATGTCGGATTCGGCTTCCCTTGTGCCCACAATACGCCAGTTAAGCGGCAACAATAACTCTAACGCCAATCCGTGGTATGAGCTCGGGAATTATAAAATAACCGGGACGGACGGTGAATGGAAAACCGTAAACTGTTATTTCCGCACGGATTCAAATACAACTAACGGAAATATATGGCTTGTAGCCTCCGGCGGTGAAATACTTATTGATGATATATCAATTGCCGAAATGGAGGAGGAAGGGCTTATTCCGAATCCGCATTTTGAGCGTATTGCTGCAGACGGTACTCCGGCAGACTGGGAGGCATTTGCGGTAAACGGCGGCGCGGGCATGGTAGGCACCGTGCTCGGCGGAGGAATAGACGGCTCTACCGCCGCTCTCATTTCCCCGGCAAGCAATAAACAGTATTCTCTTCGCATAGGCGATAACAATATGTTCAAAATCAAAAGCGGAACAGAATACGTGCTTACCTATTGGGTAAAATGTCTGTCTGATGATGCATATGTCTATCCGACAATCAGACAGATGAAAAATTCTTCTGCCAATTCAAACAAGAACCCGTGGTATGACCTGAACAATTATAAAATAACCGGTACAAACGGCGAATGGAAAAAGGCGGAGGTTTGGTTTAAAACCGACAGCGACGCTCATCTTGCCGCGATATGGATGATTGCGGGCGGCGGAGATGTTTTGCTCGATGATATGAGCCTTGAAGAATACAAAAATACCGATGGGCTTATAAACAACCCGCATTTTGAGCGATTGGACGCTACGGGCGTACCTGTCGGTTGGGAAGGCTTCGGTTCAAACGGCGGCACAGGCACTGTAGGCTCGGTGCTCGGCGGAGGAACAAACGGTTCTACCGCTGCGCTTGTACATCCCATAGACGTTGAATATGCCATACGCACGCCGGATGACGCAAAAATCCCGGTAAAGCCGAAAACAAGCTACATAATAACCTACTATGCCAAGGGACTTTCCGACAGCACGGCTATGAAAATAACCGTCCCGCAGTATAAATCCGACGGAACAACCCATACCGCGGAAAATCCTTATTATGAGCTGACGACATACGAAATTTCGGGCAAGGACAGCGAATTAAAAGAATGTAAGGCTTATTTCCAAACTGCCGAGGACGCACGGTATATATCACTGTGGTTTATAGTGCGCGGTGGCGATATGCTGCTTGATGATATTTCGCTTGAAGTGAACAGCGAAAACTATCTCGGCGATATATCCGAGTGTAACCTAAGTTTTGAACAAATGAGCGGCGGAAGCGTTAAGAATTGGAAAGCTGCCGGGTTTGAAAATGTCGGCATTAACACTGAAACACGCCATGCGGGGGCACAGTCTGTCGCCCTTTCGGGAACGAGCCTCAAACGCACCGCAACCTATACCTGCACGGCGGGTATTCCGGTTGATGAGCAAAGCAGTTACCGTATAACGGCGTATGTAAAAAGCAGGAAAAGCATTGGAGCAAAAGTCAGCATTAAGGCTATCGGTGCCGATAAAAACCGCGCAATGGTAGATACGGTTCAGGGAGCTGAAACAATTCTCAGCGCAGCTGACGAATACAGCGACTGGACGGCAATTTCCATGAAATACACTCCTGCTGCCGGCGTTACAAATGTCATTCCGCAGATCAGCGTAAGTAAAAACAGCGGTGTTGACATTTTAATTGACGATATCCGCATTATCAATCTGAGCGAAGCAGATTATTGCGACCGCTTTTCGGCAATAACCGAAAAAGGCAGACCCGACGATTGGTATACCGCAGGCAACGCGGTATTTACGGCTGACGGCGAAAGCCTTAAAGTTTCCGGCAGCGGTGCATGGGTACGACGTTTTGACGAGCTTGTTGGCAATAAAACCTATGAATTTTCGGGAAAAATTATGACCAACGGTACAGATTGCGCCGAAATTCGTTTTGCCTGGTATGACTACCGCGACCGCAAAACAGGCTCGCATACCGAAACGGTTAATATCTCAAAGGAAAACGAATGGACAAAATTCAGCTTTGATTTGGAGGTTCCCTCCTGCACCTATGTAACCGTTGAACTGGCGGCAAAAAACGGTGCTGTAAGCTTTGACGACTTTGCTTTTAAAACGACAACCGCAGATGTTGTTGTGGGCACGGACTGGTCAGGTTTTTGGATATGGTACAGTGAGGATTATTCCGCCTCTCTTAATAATTATCGCTATTTCCGCGATACATTTGAACTTTCTGAAAAGCCGAAACAGTGCATGATTCAAATGACCGCAGACGATGTGATGGATTTTTGGATCAATGGGAAAAAGGTTGAAGTTGACGGAGCGGATGACTGGGAAAGCATAACCAACATAGATATTGCCGACTATCTCCAAAAAGGCAAAAATGTTTTTGCCTTCCGCGTTATAAATACCGACTACGAATGCGGACTGCTTTACGAAGCAATGCCGTTAGACGCGTCCGGCAATGTACTCGGACTTATTATTTCCGATCACAATACAAGAACAAGTAAGGTAAAGCCATCATCCGATTGGATCAAAACCGATTATACCGAAGATAATACTTGGTTTTATTCAAAGGAAAAAGGGCGTGCCGGAATAAATCCATGGGGTATAATTCCGTATGACGCAACCGTAAAATCAGCCAATTCCCTCTTTATTAAGAATTTTTACCTGCCGCAAACAGCGCAGGGCGGCACTGTTATAACGGCAGAAATGACTGTTAATATTGACGAGCCGTTTACACGCGAATACATTTCGTGGGGTTCACTTTGGAAGCAAAACACACTTAATAAGCTTT
>ERZ827490.2290-NODE-2290-length-21050-cov-50.938700_pt1 | contig 21050 bp, 18 predicted proteins | sample MGYA00519770_ERZ827490 | MGnify/ENA primary metagenome ERZ827490 (study PRJEB31778, sample SAMEA3449324) | human gut metagenome | biome: human gut; feature: human-associated habitat; material: faeces | place: United Kingdom | collected 2010/2012 ...
TGCCGCTGCCCTCGATGATCTCCCGCAGGCCGGAGGAGATGACATAGTGCTCCACCTGCACCCCCTGGCTGCGTCCAAATTCGTTGATGCGCCCGAACCAATCAGCCACCCCGGGAAACAGCTCCATCCCGTGACCGCACCGCACCAGGAAATCCCGATCCAGCCGGATGTTCTGGGCCCGGCATTCGGCGATCATGGTGTACATGTACGCCAGCAGCCCGTCCATGCGATTCTCCCGGCCAAAGTCATTGGCCTTCCTCCAGAATTCTGCCGGAGTATAGCCCAGCGCCGGGATAAATGCATAGTCCTCCATGTCCGTGGTGCACAGAGTCTTGTCAAAGTCATACAGCAGCGCCACAATAGGCGTCATACCGCCACCTCCTTGCGTACAGGGCAAAAGCGGCCCCCAGGGGCCGCTTTTTGCATTTCATATCAGCGTCTGTCGCCGCCGTTGTAGTTGCGGCCAAACTGCAGGTCCTCCAGGTTCAGCTTAAAGTCCAGGGGAAAGGGGGAATCCTCCTCTTTCTTCTCCTGGGGCTTTTCCTCCGGCTGAGGCTCCGGGGCGGGCTGCTGCTCCTGCGAAGGCTCCTCCTGAGAAGCAGGCTCCGCATCCGTTGCAGCCTCTGCCACAGGCACGGCGTTCTCCTGGGGGGCAGGCAGGGCCACGGCCTCGCTCTGCTCCTCCTGCTCCGGCGCATTCCGCTCCGGCAGAGCATCCAGAAACGCCATCTGCTGGGCGCACAGCTCCCGGCTGCGCTGGATAAAGCTCTCCGTCTCGCTTTGGGCCGCAGCCAGCTTCTCCCAGGAATCCCGGATCTCCTGCTGGAGCTGCCGGGCCTGGATCTCGGCCTCGCCCCTGGCCTCGATCAGGAGCCGCTGCGCCTCCGCCTGGGCGTTGGAAATGGTCTTTTCCTTTTCCGCGTGGGCCTCGGCGATGGACTTGTCCCTTTCGGCCTGGGCCTCGGCCACCATCTGGGCCGCCATTTTCTGGGCCGCCAGCAGGGTAGACCGCATGGCATCCTCGGTGGCGCGGTATTCCTCCACCTTCTCGGCCAACACCTTCAGCTTGGCCTTCAGGGTGGTATTGTCCTTATACAGCGCGGTATAATCCTCCGTCAGGCCGTCCAGAAATTCGTCCACAGCCGTCATACTGTAGCCGCTGCTCAGGCCGGACGATTTGGGAAAGGTTTTCTCGGAAACTTCCTGGGGTGTGTACATGATCTATCCCTCCGTTTTTTGCTGTATCGGTCCGTCACATGTACAGGCCGCTGTTTTCCAACTCGTCGATCAGGTCGCCCATAAGATCCACGGAATAGGGCGTGGCGATATAGGTCTTGGCGGCCACGCGCTTGACCTTGCCGCCGGTAGCATAGGCCACGCCGGACACGAAGTCCAGCAGCCGCCGGGCGGTATCGGGGTCGGTGTTCTCCATATTCACCACCACGGTGCGCTTTTCCAGCAGATGATCGGCAATGGCCGTGGCGTCCTCGTCATACTTCGAGGGCTTCACCAGCACCACCTTCAGCTGGGTAGTGGCGTGGATGTTCACCACTTTGCTGCGGCGCTCCTCATCCCGGCGCTCCTCCCGCCGGTCGTCCCGGCGGGGACGATCCTGGTAATCGTCCTCCTGATATTCCACCGGTTCATCCTCGTCGTCATAGGGATGGATAAACTTCTTGAACTCGTCCTTCAGGCTCATGTGCTTCCCTCCGCTCTTTATTTTGTATAGTCCCGTGCGCCGAAAATTGCCGTGCCCACCCGGATCATGTTGCTGCCGCACCGGATGGCGTCGGCAAAATCGCCGCTCATGCCCATTGACAGATATTCCATCTTATTATCGTATATTTTTGCATTGATGTCAACATAAAGCCACCGCATTTTCTCGAAATATGCCAGATTTCCGTGGGGCTCCATGGCCACCGGAGGGATGGTCATCAGTCCCCGGACCCGGACATGAGGCATGGCCAGAGCCGTTTCCGCGGCGGCGGCAATATCCTCCGGCGCAAAGCCGCTTTTGGCCGCCTCCCCGCCGATGTTCACCTCCAGCAGGATATCCTGGCAGAGCTCCAGCCTTCCGGCGACCTTTTCGATCTCCTGCAGCAGCTCCGTGCTGCCCACAGACTGGATCAGATCGGCCTTGCCCACCACCTGGCGCACCTTGTTGCGCTGGAGATGGCCGATAAAGTGCAGGGGGCGGCCGGCGTAGGCGTTTTCCGCCAGCTTGGCGGTCATCTCCTGCACCCGGTTTTCGCCCAGGGCGTCGATCCCGGCGGCAATGGCCTCCTGGCAGGCGGCGGCGTCGTTCATTTTGCTGGCGCCCACCAGGATAACGTCGGCGCCGGTGCGCCCCGTTTCCCGGGCCGCCTGGTCCATCTGCTGCCGGACGGCGGCAATATTCTCCGCAATAGACATAGTGAAAGCCTCCCTTTCCGCGGTCAATCTTCTTTCAATATCTGTGTGCCGTCCAGGGTCACGCCGGTCATGATGACCTCGTCGCCGGGGCGGAGCGTTGACAGTCCCTCGGTGTTCTGAGGCACGGACACCAGCACATAGTCGTCCCCCTGATACACCATTTCCACAGGCTTGAACTGGGGGAAGCTGCCCTGAACGCAGTATACGCCCAGCTTTCCGTTGTCGCTCTGCCGCAGGCACACGGAGGGCAGACGCAGCCCCGTATAGCTGTGCAGCACGATCTGCGCCGTCTGGTGCCGCAGCTGAGTGGTCTCCGCCAGATATTCCCGGCAGGACAGCACCACCACGCACCGGCCGTTTTCCGCCGGGCCCACGGAATGCACCTCGGCGGCAATGTCGTCGGTGACGCCCTTGGTCAGCCGCAGAGATACGCTGCCGCAGGCGGCAATGCGCTGGGCCTCCTCCTCCGCCACGGCGGCGGCATAGTACCAGGTGTTGCTGTAAATCAGCTTGCCCACGTTGGCGGTATTCTCCCCGGGGGCCAGGCTGTCCAGAGCGCCGGGAGTCAGGTCCCCCAGGCCCGCCGGGGTCAGCACGGACTCATACCCGTCGCACACGGCGGAATACGTCCCCGCCCGGGGAGCGGTGATATCCGTGGCCCCGGTAAGGCCCGCCTGCAAGGAGTCGATCTCGTCCTGCACCGCGGCGATCTCCGTTTTGATCTCCTGGCTGGAGGTATAGGCCCGGCTGCGCTTGACAATGGCGGCCTTCAGCTGGGACAGGTCGCCGGAGGCGGCGGTATAGTCCCCGCCGGTGAGATTCTTCCGCAGGGTCATGATTTCGTCGGAAATGGAGCCGTCCAGCTTCAGGGCGGCGTCGGGGTTCAGATAGGAGGACAGGGCGTATTCCAGCTGCTCCAGCTGCAGGCGCTTGGCCTGGATCTGGGCCACGGCCTCCAGGGCCCCGGGGCTGTCATAGGCGGTAGCGATGACCTGGCCCTTTCCCACCTTTTCCCCCTCGTCCCGGGTATGGCTCAGGGTCCCGGCCTCGGAGCGGAAGGCTTCCTCCTCCCGCACCAGCCAGCCGGAGGCCTCCACGGATTCCTCCGTGGTGCTGGTATACACCCGGGTGGTGGCGTAGGGGTTCGTCAGATACCGCACCCCCTGGACCAGAAAATAGAACACCACCGCCGCCGCCAGGGCAATGGACAGAATTTTGAATGCGCGGGTGGACTTCATGGCGTAACCTCCTTTGGTGGCCGGGTGATGGTGTTGGGGCGCTGCCGCGCGCCGGGGCATGTCTCAAAAAATCTCCGTGTCCAAGGCTTTGCCTGCGGCATAGCGCTTGTGCGCCCTGTCGGGCGGCGGCGCTATTGCGCCTCCGACGGCAAGCCCGGGTCGTTCAATGGCACCGGATGAACCGGAATGATGGTGGATATTGCGTGCTTGTAAATCACCTGCTGCTTGTTGCCCAGGCGCCGCAGACGCGGCGTCTGGGGCCCCGTGATTTTATCCCGCACGGACGGAGTGAATCCGCCCGTGCCCAAGGCTTTGCCTGCGGCAAAGCGCTTGTGCGCCCTGTCGGGCGGCAGCGCTATTGCGCCTCCGACGGCAAGCCCGGGTCGTTCAATGGCACCGGATGAACCGGAATGATGGTGGATATTGCGTGCTTGTAAATCACCTGCTGCTTGCCGTCGGTGTCCAGCACCACGGTGAAGCTGTCAAAGCCGGTGACGCTGCCCCGCAGCTGAAAGCCGTTCATCAGAAATACGGTAACGGGCAGGCTCTGCTTGCGGACCTTGGTCAGGAAAATGTCCTGAAGATTGTTTTTCTGCATAACGAATGCTCCTTTTCTCTTTGTGCGGACGGCTGTCCGCCTGCCCTTATCCTAAGCCATGGGCTGTGAGAAAATCTGTCGCATTCTGTAAAGCCGCCGGGAAATCCGGCTCCCGGTCCCAGAGGATCCAGTGGATGTCCGGGTTGCGCCGCAGCCAGGTCAGCTGCCGCTTGGCGTACTGGCGGGAGCGGAGCTTGACCTCCTCCACCGCCTGGTCCGTGGTGGCCGCGCCGTCGGCCACCGCCAGGAACTGCTTGTAGCCGATGGCCTGCAGGGCCGTGGCATCCCGGGGCAGGCCGCTGTCCAGAAGGTCCTGCACCTCCTGCAAAAGCCCCTGGCGGACCATGTCGTCCACCCGCCGGTCAATGCGCTGGCACAGGTCCTCCCGGTTCCGGAAGCTCAGCCCGATATACAACGCCTCGTACCGGTCCGGACGCTGCCGTCCCCGCCTGTCCCGCAGGGACATGGGCTCCCCGGTCTGCTCATAGATCTCCAGTGCCCGGAGAATGCGCTTTTCATCCCGCAGGTGCAGCCGTCCGGCGGTTTCCGGGTCCACGGTCCGCAGCCGCTCCAGCAGCGCCTCCGGCCCCTGCTCCCGCAGCTCCCGCTGGAGCCGCAGCCGTACCTCGCCGCCCTGGCTGCCGGGGGCGAAGTCGTCACCCCGGATCAGGGCGTCCAGATACAGCCCCGTGCCTCCGGCCAGCACCGGCAGCCGGCCCCGGGCCAGAATGTCCCGGATGCAGCCGTCCGCCGCCTGGCAGAACCGGGCCACGGACCAGCTTTCCGCCGGATCCGCCACGGCGATCATATGATGGGGCACCCCCTCCATCTCCGCCGCCGTGGGGGCGGCGGTGCCGATGGTCATGCCCCGGTAGATCTGCATGGAGTCCACGGATACCACCTCGCCGCCGAAGCGCCGGGCCAGAGCCACGGCCATTTTCGTTTTTCCGCTGGCGGTGGGACCCACCACGCACAGGACCCTGGGGGCCATAGGCCGCTCCTTTCCGGGCGTCACGCCCGCTTGAACATTTTTTCCACCTGGTATTTGCTCAGCCGTACCGCCACCGGGCGGCCATGGGGGCAATACTGAATTTCCCCGGACTGGACCCTGTCCACCAGACGCCGCAGCTCGGCGGGGTCCGTGTGCATCCCGGCCTTGATGGCGGATTTGCAGGCCATGGTCTGCAATAGACTGTCCCGGGCTGCGTCCGGGTCCGCCCGGTTCAGCCGCAGGTCCTCCGCCAGCTCCTCCAGGGCTCCGGTGGGGTCGTCTACCCCGGCGGGCACCCCCCGCACCAACACCGCGCCGCCGAAATCCTCGCACCGGAACCCATACCGCTCCAGCAGGGGCAGCTGCTCCAGCACCGCCGCGCAGTCCTCCGGCGACAGCTCCACCGCCATGGGCTCCAGCAGTGTCTGGGACATGATGGGCTCCGTGGCGGCCTTCAGCGCGTCGAACCGCACCCGCTCATGGGCAGCGTGCTTGTCGATGAGCCACACGTTCTCCTGCTCATCCTCGCAGATGATATACGTCCGCAGCACCTCGCCGGCAATGCGCCAGGGGGCCTCCCTGGGTGGCTCCATGGTCACCTGCTCCGGCAGGGACACCGTCTCCTGTGCCGCCTCCCGCACCGGCTCCGGCTTTGGGGCGGGCGGGGTAATGTGATAGCTGACGCCGGGGCGGCCGGTGGGCGCGGTAAAGGGCTTGCCCGCCTCCGGGGCCACGTCCCGCACCGCCATGGTCTGGGCCGGTCTTTCCTCCGGCTGCGCCGCAGGCCGGGACACCGGCGCGGCGGGACGGGCGGTATAGCTGCCCAGCGGGCGCTTCTCCGGCTCCGGCTTCTGCTGCTGCCGGAACTCCTGGGCCGTCATGGTCCGGTAGAAAGGCTTCTCCTCCTTTTCCGGGGCCTTGGGGCGAGCTGCCGCGTCCAGGGCATCCATGACGGTATAGTACACCGCATCGAAGGCGGTTTTATCCGATACGAATTTCACCACGGTCTTGGCCGGATGCACGTTCACGTCCACCCGGTCCTCCGGCAGGGTCAGATGCAGCACGCAGCCGGGGAACTTCCCCTTCAACAGCCGGTTGCGGTATGCCTCCTCCAGGGCAGCGGACAGCAGCTGGCTCTTGACGAACCGTCCGTTGACGAAAAACAGCTGACGGCCCCGGGTGCCGTGACCGTTCAGGGGCCGGGTCACATAGCCCGCCACCTGCACGTCGCCGCCGCAGCCCCGGACCTCCTCCAGACCCAGAGCAAAATCCCGGCCCATGGCCGCATAAACGGCGGACAGCAGCTGCCCGTCGCCGGGGGTGTGGAGCACCTCGGCCCCGTCCCGCAGCAGCTTGAAGGACACCTCCGGATGGCTCAGGGCCAGGTGCTGGACGATGCCGGACACGGCGGCCCCCTCGGCGCTGTCCTTTTTCATGAATTTCATCCGGGCGGGGGTGTTGTAAAACAGGTCCCGGACGCAGATGGTGGTGCCCTCCGGGCACCCGGTCTCCTCCACCTGCCCGGGCACGCCGCCCTCCAGATGCAGGGACGCCCCTGCCGGGGCCCCGGTCTGCCGGGTGAAGATATCCACCCGGGACACGGCGGAGATGGCGGCCAGCGCCTCGCCCCGGAAGCCCAGGGTACCGATGGCGGCCAGGTCCGCCGCCGTGCGCAGCTTGCTGGTGGCGTGGCGCAGAAACGCCGTGGGCAGCTGCTGCGGCGCGATGCCGCAGCCGTTGTCCGTAATGCGCAGATAGGTGAGGCCCCCGCGCTGGACCTCCGCCACAATGGCGGTGGCCCCGGCGTCCAGGGCGTTTTCCAGCAGCTCCTTGGCCACGCTGGCGGGCCGCTCCACCACCTCGCCGGCGGCGATCAGATCCGCCACATGCCGCGGCAGGCATTGAATATCAGGCATAGCGTTGTCCTTTCGTGTTACGTCAGCTTCTTTTTCAGTTCATACAGCAGCTGCAATGCCTCCAGAGGCGTCAGCGAGTCCACCTGGGCCCGGCGGAGCCGGTCGACGACCTGGCTCTCGGCCACGGCGGCAAAGGACACCTGGTCCTCCCGGGGAGTGGGGGCTGCCGCCGGGCGGCCGGACTCCTCCTCCAGCTGCCGGAGGATTTTTCTGGCCCGGGACACCACCGCGTCCGGCAGGCCCGCCAGCTTGGCCACCTCGATGCCGTAGCTGCGGTCTGCGCCGCCGGGGACGATCTTCCGCAGGAACACGATCTCCTCGCCCCGGGCCCGGACGGCGATGTTGTAGTTCTTCACGCCGGGGAGGGTGCCCTCCATGGCGGTAAGCTCGTGGTAATGGGTGGCAAACAGGGTCTTTGCCCCCAGGCGCTTGGGGTCGGCGCAGTATTCCAGCACCGCCCGTGCGATGCTCATACCGTCGAAGGTAGAGGTGCCCCGGCCGATCTCGTCCAGGATCAGCAGGCTCTTGTCCGTGGCGGCATGGAGGATGTCGCTGACCTCCGTCATCTCCACCATAAAGGTGGACTGCCCCGCCGACAGATCGTCGGAGGCCCCGATGCGGGTAAATACCCGGTCCACAATGCCCAGGCGGGCCGCCTTGGCCGGGACGAAGGACCCGATCTGGGCCATGAGCACCATCAGCGCCACCTGGCGCATATAGGTGGACTTGCCCGCCATGTTGGGGCCGGTGATGATGGACACCCGGTCCTGGGTGCGGCCCATATAGGTGTCGTTGGGCACAAACAGGGCGTCGGGCCGCATGGCCTCCACCACCGGGTGGCGTCCCTGGTGGATCTCGATAACGCCGGACTCGTCCACCGCCGGGCAGCAGTAGTTGTTCTTCACCGCCACCGCTGCCAGGGAGCACAGGCAGTCCGCCTCCGCCACGGCGGCGGCCGTGGCCTGGATCCGGGCCACATGGCCGCTCAGCTCCTGCCGCAGCCGGGTGAACAGCTCATATTCCAGGGCCGATACCCGGTCCGACGCGGACAGGATGTCGTGCTCCAGGTCCTTCAGCTCTTGGGTGATGTATCGCTCGCCGTTGACCAGGGTCTGCTTGCGGATGTATGTCTCGGGCACCTGGTCCTTGAAGGAGTTGGACACCTCGATGTAATAGCCGAATACCTTGTTGTACCCGATCTTCAGGGTGCGGATGCCGGTTTTCTCCTTTTCGGCGGCCTCCATAGAGGCGATGATGCCCTTGCCGCCATGCAGAATGCCCCGCAGGCGGTCCACCTCCGGGTCGAAGCCCTCCCGGATGAACTCGCCCTCCCGGACGGAGAAGGGGGGATCGTCGCACAGGGTTCGGCCGATCAGGTCCGTCAGGTCCTCCAGAGTGTCCAGCTGGGCCAGCTCCCCCAGGCGGCCCCGGTCAAAGGCCGACAGCAGCTCCTTCACATGAGGCAGCCGCGCCATGGCATTTTTCAGGGCTACCACGTCCCGGCCCCCGGCGGTGCCGTATACAATGCGGCCCACCAGCCGCTCCATGTCGCCGATGCCGGACAGGGCCAGGGCCAGCTCCTCCCGCACCATGGTGTGGTCCACCAGCTGGCCCACGGCGGCGCTGCGGCGGGTGATGGCCGTAACGGACAGCAGGGGCCGCTCCAGCCAGCTGCGGAGCATCCGCCCGCCCATGGGGGTTCGGGTCTTGTCCAGCACCCACAGCAGGCTCCCCTTTTTCTCCTTGCTGCGCAGGGTCTCCGTCAGCTCCAGATTCCGCCGGGCCGTCAGGTCCAGCTCCATAAACTGCCCCTGCTGATAGTAATCCAGGTCGTCCACGTGGCGCAGGTCGGTTTTCTGCGTCTCGTGGAGATAGCCCAGCAGCGCCCCCAGCGACAAAGCCGCGGCGGGGTTCCCCTTGGGCAGGCGTCCGGCGGCCTCGTCGCCGAACTGGGTGCGGACGGTCCTTTCCGCCTCCTGCAATTGAAAGCGTCCGGCGCTCAGCCGCTCCACATGGCAGTGGAGCTTATCCTGCAAAAGAGACAGCAGCGGCCCGCACTGGTATGCCGCCGGATTCACCACTGCCTCCGCCGGGGAAAACCGGCCCAGCTCGTTGAGCAGATGCTCCGCCCGGTCGGGCCCCTGAAAGGCGGTGACGTGGGTCTTGCCGGTGGAAATGTCGCACACGCTGAAGCCCGCGCAGGTGTCGTCCAGATACAGCCCCGCGCAGAAGTTGGACCGTCCCTCCTCCAGGCAGGCGGCGTCTATGACGGTGCCGGGGGTCACCACCCGGATAATGTCCCGGTCCACCAAGCCCTTGGCCGTGGCGGGGTCCTGGGTCTGCTCGCAGATGGCCACCTTGTAGCCCTTGGCAATAAGCCGGGCAATATACGCGTCGGAGGCGTGATAGGGAATGCCGCACATGGGCACCTTTTCCTCAAAGGGCTTGTTCTTGTCCTTGTCCCTGGTGGTCAGGGTCAGGTCCAGCTCCTTGGACGCCTTCCGGGCGTCGTCGCCGAACATCTCGTAAAAATCCCCCAGCCGGAAAAACAGGATGGCGTCCTGATTCTGCTCCTTGATCTGCAAATATTGTTTCATCATGGGGGTCAGCTCCGCCATGGTTTCACCCGCGCTTTCTGCCGCATGTGCGGCGTATCTGTCGAATGGTAGTGGAAAACATTGTTGAAAAGTGCAAAACTTCGTTCAATAGGGGGAATTATTCCATCTCCCCGAACAGCGCCCAGGTGTTGCTGTCGGTGATCCTCACGTTCCGGTACTGACCCAGGGCGTCCCTGCTGCCCACCAGGTGCACCAGCCGTCCCCCCGCCGTCCGGGCGGACAGGGGCCACCGGGCGTCGTCGGTCTCGCCGTCCACCAGCACCCGCAGGGTCCGGCCTACATACCGTGCATGAAGCCGGGCGGATATCTCGTTTTGCGTATTGCACAGCATATCGAACCATTTCTGCTTTTCCGCCCGGGGAACGGGGTCGTCCATTCTGGCTGCCGGGGTGCCAGGCCGGGGGGAGAAGATGAAGGTGAACAGGGCGTCGAATTCCACCTGCCGCACCAGGTCCACCGTCTCCATGGCCTCGGCCTCCGTCTCGCCGGGGAAGCCGATGATCACATCCGACGTCAGCACCAGGTCCGGCATGACCTTCCGGGCATAGCCGATCAGGTCCAGGTATTTCGCCCGGTCATAGGGGCGGTTCATGGCCCGCAGCACCCGGTCGCTGCCGGACTGCACCGGCAGGTGCAGCTGATGGGCCACATGGCGGCTTTGGGCCATGGTGTCGAACAGCTTATAGCTGGCGTCCTTGGGCTGGGAGGACATGAACCGGATCAGGTAGTCGCCGTCGATCTTGTCCAGCTCCCGCAGCAGGTCCGCAAAGTCCCAGGGCTCCGGCAGGTCCTTGCCGTAGGAGTTCACGTTCTGGCCCAGCAGGGTGATCTCCTTGAAGCCCTCCGCCGCCAGCTGGCGGACCTCCTCCACGATCTTCTCCGGGGCGCGGCTGCGCTCCCGGCCCCGGACATAGGGGACGATGCAGTACGAGCAGAAGTTGTTGCACCCATACATGATGGACACCCACGCCCGGACCCGGCCCTCCCGGACCACGGGCATCCCCTCGGCAATGGAGCCGTGCTCGTTCTCCACGGAGAACACCCGGCCCCGGCGGGTATACACCTGATACAGAAGCTCCGGGAACTTCCACAGGGCCTGGGGCCCGAACACCAGGTCCACATGGCGATAGCTCTCCCGGACCCTCCGGGCCACCTCCGGCCGCTGGGCCATGCAGCCGCACAGGCAGATGATCTGCTCCGGGTTCGCCTTTTTCGTGTGGGTCAGGGCGCCCAGGGTGCCGTAAACCCGCTTTTCCGCATGGTCCCGGATGGCGCAGGTATTCATGACCACAATGTCCGCCCGGGCCGGATCGTCGGTGAAATCGCACCCCATATCCCGCAGCATCCCCAGAATATGCTGGCTGTCGGCCACGTTCTGCTGGCAGCCGAAGGTGTCCACCATCGCCAGAGGCGTCCGGCCCCGGGCCCGGTGGATATCGTGTATTTTCTCGGTAAACTCCCGCTGGCGGGCCATCTGCCCGTCGTCGAGAAGAACTTGCTTTCTGTCCAATGGAAACCTCCCAGCCGCCCGTTTTCGTAAAATAGGCGGCACTTTCCGAATTTAATAACTTATCATACCACATTTTTCTCTCCGTTACAAGGAAGGCCGCCGGGAAAAATGGCGAAAAATTTGTGTCCCCGGCGCTTTATCTTGCCCGAAGAATATGGTATACTGAAGAAAAATCGTCGAAAACGAGGATATCGCGCCATGAAAGACAACGAAAACAGACGGCCCATGCCCCAGGCGGAGGCCGACGGCATCATCGAGGGCCGGAACGCCGTGATCGAGGCCCTGCGGGCCGGAACGGCCATCGACAAAATTTACCTGGCCAAGGGCGAAACGGACAAGACCCTGGGCCACATTGCCTCCCGGGCCCGGGACGCCGGGGTTGTTGTGGTGGAGGCCGACCGGCGGAAGCTGGACGCCATGAGCCGCACCCACGCCCACCAGGGGGTCATTGCCCTGGCCGCCGTCCGGGAATACGTCAGCGTCCAGAGCATCCTGGATGCCGCCGCCGCCAAGGGGGAGCCGCCCCTGCTGGTGGTGTGCGACGAGATCTCCGACCCCCACAATCTGGGGGCCATCCTCCGCACCGCCGAGTGCGCCGGGGCCCACGGGCTCATCATCCCCAAGCGCCGGTCCGCCGGCCTCACCGCCATCGTGGGCAAGACCTCCGCCGGAGCCGTCAGCTATCTGCCGGTGGCCCGGGTGGCCAACCTCACCTCCGCCCTGAAGGACCTGAAAAAGCAGGGCGTATGGATCTTCGGCACCGCCGCCGGGGCCTCCACGGACCTGTACAGCGCCGACCTGAAGGGTCCCGCGGCCATCGTCATCGGCTCCGAGGGCGACGGCATGAGCCGCCTGGTGGCGGAAAACTGCGATTTTTTGGTCAGCATCCCCATGAAGGGGCACATTTCCTCCCTGAACGCGTCGGCGGCCGCAGCCATTCTGCTGTACGAGGCCGTGCGCCAGCGCCGGGGATAACAGCAAGGAGCTTCTATGAGTAAGCAAGACATGCGGCCCACGCCGCCGGAGGAGCACTATACCGTAGACGAGATACTGGAGGAGTTTGGCTCCGGTGCGCCTGCGGAGGAGCCCTCCCCCATACCGGACCCAGCCCCGGAGTCCATACCGGACCCGGCCCCGGAGCCTCAGCCGGAGCCGGAAAGCGAACCGAAAGCCGGACCGGAGCCCGTTTCCGAGCCGGAATACCGCCCGGACGACACGCCCCCTCCCCCCCGGGAGAATCCCCTGGATAAGCTGCGCCGCCGGATACAGGCCCGGCAGGAGGACCCCGACGAGCCCGGCCTGGAGCCGGAGGAGGACGACGAGGACGCCGTTCTGCCGGAACGGATGCCTCTGAAGCAGCGTCTGTCCGCCGCCGTTCAGTGGGTCCGGGACCGCATTCCCGCCCGGGATCTGGAGGAGCCCACAGACGCCCCGGAGGAACCGCCGGAGCCGGAGCCCACTATGGACGACGCCGCCCGGGAGGCCAAATGGCAGTGCGCCCGGACCCACCGGCAGCGCATGCTGCTGGCCCTGCCCGCCCTGCTGACGGTCATCGTGGCCGTTATTGACGGCCTGGATGTGCTGTCCCAGGGGTGGTACGACCATGTGTGGCTGCGCTGCGGCATCCCGGCAGGACTGCTGATCCTGTGCCTGCTGCTGTGCCCCCACCTGTGGCAGGAGGCATGGGAGCATCTGCGCCATGGCCGGGTCACCGCCCCGGCGGCGGCGCTGCTGTGCGGCCTGGTGGCCCTGGCGGACAGCGCCTGGTGCCTGTTTCTGGGAAATTGTCCGAATTTGCCCTTTGCCGCCCCGGCGGCGGCGCTGCTGTATCTGTGCGTCTGTGGTCAATACCGTGCCGCCCGTGCCCGGTACGACAGCTTCCGTCTGGCCCAGCTGGGCGGTGTTCCCCCGTATGTGGCCTCCGTCACCGCCGCCGGCGCCTGCAAGCAGCAGGGCCGTCTGGAGGGCTTTTACCGTCTGTGGCAGTCTCCGGACCCTGCCGCCCGCTGGCAGCCCATCCTGACGCCGCTGTATCTGGCCCTGGCCACGGTGCTGGCCCTGGTGGCGGCGCTGGCCGGCCATCAGATGAACCGTTTTCTCTGGCTGTGGTCGGCGCTGCTGTCGGCCACGGTGCCTCTGTCCCTGCCTCTGTCCGGAACGCTGCCCCTGTCCCTGCTGTGCCGCCGCCTGCACAAAAGCGGCTGCGCCGTGGCAGGCTGGAAGGGTGCCCGGGCCATCTCCGCCGCCCGCCGGGTGGTGGTAACGGACGAGGACCTGTTCCCCGCCGGGGTCCTGTCCCTGCAAAAGAAGGGGAAGGAGGGTCCCGCCTCCGCCCCGGTGGGCACGGTGGAGCTCAACGGTCTGAAGGTATACGGCGAGGAGATCAACCAGGCTCTGGCCTATGCCGAGGCCCTGTGCCGTGCCGTCGGCAGTCAGCTGACCCCTCTGTTCCAGCAGCTGATGGACGGTCAGGTCAGCTTCCGCTATGACGCCCACGATCTCCACTATTACGAGGACGGCGGCGTAGACTGCACCATCCGCGGGGCCACCGTGGCCATGGGCAGTGCCTATTTCATGAAAAAGCGCCGGATCACCCTGCCCCATGACCTGAAAATGGACACCGGCGTCTTTATGTCGGTGGACGGCAGGCTGGCCGCCATCTTCGTGGTGAAGTACCTGCCCTCCCGGAACGTGGAGTGGGCCCTGCGGGCCCTGCGCCGCAACCGGGTCACGCCGGTGCTGGCCACCCGGGGCGTCAACATCACCCCCAGCATGCTCAAGCGGAAATTCCGGCTCAACGCCCGGCCCATCTATCCCGGGGTCGCCACCCGCCTGGCCCTGGCGGACCTTACCGGCCAGCGTGGGGAGGCCCCCAATGCCATCATCTACCGGGACGGTCTGCTGCCCATGGCGGAAACCGTCATCGGCAGCCAGCGCATGTGTCAGGCGGTGCGCTGGTCCACGGCGCTCGGCTGGATCGGCGGACTGTGCGGCCTGGTGCTGTCGTACTATCTCACCACGGCCGGTGATTTTGCGGCCCTGTCGCCGCTGTACATGCTGGCATTTCTGGCGCTGCTGCTGCTTCCCACCCTGCTGCTGTCGGGCCTGGTGAAATATTATTGATCCCCTGATAAAAAAGCTCCCTGTCTCGCATAAGACAGGGAGCTTTCAGCTTGTCAAATACTTTTTTGACAAGCTGAAAGCCCCGGGCGTGGCCCGGGGCTTGCTTTGTGCGTTCGGTCAGCGGCGGTCGCGGTAGACGGGACACTTCTTGTATTCCTCGCCGTAGTCGGGGTTGCAGGTGTACTTCACCTGGGGGTCGTTGGTGGCAAACCGCTTGCCGCACAGCTTGCAGACATATTCGTCGTTGTCATAGCTGCTGAGAAACCCCTTGCTGATGTAGTCCAGATAGTAACAGCGCGCCATGTTGTGATCCTCCTTGTTATTTATGATCCCGCGCGGGGGTCTTACCAGTGGTTGGTGGCCTTGAGACGCAGCAGAACGTGATTGGAGGTATAGCGAGTGACAGGGACCCACTCATGGTTATCGTTGTAGCGGTGATCAGCATCATGTCTATGGTCGTCATGTACTTCATACTGCTCATGCAATATGCGGTTGATGGCATTTCCGAGAGCTACCTTCGATCCGAATAGTAGATGATAGTCTGTGTTTGTGGGTATGAAGCATGAAGGCTTAAAAAACGGCACCCGGTTAGTGGCAAAATCGAAGGTTCTCATCTGGCCATTGGTGCGGCCGGTGACATGGTTGTTATAAATGGTGATCTCCTCCGGCAGACGGCCGGTTCCGTCACTGATGGCCTCGATGATCTCCCGGGTCAGGGTGCTGTCGGCGTACTTATCCTCCAGCTCCTTTTGCCTTGCAAGCGCCGCCTGCTTTTTTGCATCTTCCTTCCGTTTTTCTTCTTTCAGTCGTGCTTGATTGCGTTTCTCCTGTCGCTTGTGCTTTATTGGTTCGGCAACAATAATCCACACAAGGTAGACCGCCGCCAGAATCACCGAAACCAATCCGTTGCCGTCTGTCACCTTCCAGCCCACCCAAAACAATGCGCCTGCCGTCAGCAGCCAGAAGAAGAACTTCCAAAATCCTTCCCTTTCGTGTCCAATAATACCGGTGATAATCCAGACGCTCACGAACAGTGTATACCAAGTAATGGTTGTTTCCATTATCGTCTTTTCCCTCTCTTTCTACTCACCACAGTACTTTTCTTTATTATAACTACTCAAAATAGCTATGTCAAGAAAATATCCTGTTAAACCGGGCGATAATGTCAAATCCATATAGTACAATTATCAAAAAACTTGGAGGTGGCCCATGGAAAAAGAGGAATTTGCCCGGCGGGTGTCGCAGCTGCGGCAGGCCAAGGGCGTGTCAGCCCGGGACATGAGCCTTTCCCTGGGCCAGAGTGCCGGGTATATCAACAACATCGAAAACGGCGTGAACCTGCCGTCCATGTCCATGTTCTTCTACATCTGCGACTATCTGGGCGTAACACCAGAGGAGTTCTTTGCTGCGGAGCTGACCGACCCGGTGCGTCTGCGGACGCTGACCGGCTCCCTGCGGCGGCTCAGCAGCCGCCAGCTGGAGCTGCTGGCCCAACTGCTCCAGGAAATGAAATAACCCCATCCCCTCCCGCCGATCGGGAAGAGGATGGGGTCGCTTTTTGCCGTTTCCCGCTTTCAACACCCCCCGCAGAGGACAGCATCCCCGGCGCCCCGCGCACAGGGCGGCGCCCTGTCCGGGCAGGGATCACACGTCCCCTATATGGTGTACACAAACGGGTCCGAGGGATTCTTCATCACCGGGGCCGGAGTGGCGGCGGCCACCCGGGTGCCGCTGCGGACGGAGTGGGTCAAAAACACGTTGCCTCCCACCACGGAGCCGTCGCCGATGTCCGTCTCACCCCCCAGAATAGACGCGCCGGAATAGATGGTCACGTCGTCCCCCACGGTGGGGTGGCGCTTCCCCGGCAGGGACGCGTGCCCCGCCCGGGGCGACATGGCCCCCAGGGTCACGCCCTGATACAGCTTCACGTTCCGGCCGATCACCGTGGTCTCGCCCACCACGATGCCGGTGCCGTGATCGATAAAGAAGTGGGGCCCGATGGACGCGCCGGGGTGGATATCGATGCCCGTGCGGCTGTGGGCATATTCGGCCATGATCCGGGGGATCATGGGCACCCGCTGGCAGTACAGCAGGTGGGCAATGCGATAGACAAAGATGGCGAACAGGCCCGGATAGGCAAAGATGATCTCCTCCCGGGACGCAGCGGCGGGATCGGACTCAAACGTGGCGTCCAGGTCCTCCAGCAGCAGCCGCTGCACCCGGGGCAGCCGGCGCACAAACTCCCGGGTGATCTCCTCCGCCCGCTGCACCTGGTCCTCCGGCAGGGCCAGCCGCAGCTGGGCCGTCAGCTTTTCGGAAATGCGCTCCAGCAGCAGGGCGGCATAGTTCTCCGGAGCCAGGGACATCAGCGCCGGGTCCCCGAAATAGGCGGGGAACAGCAGGCGGCGCACCTCCTTGACCAGGTCGATGACCGCCCGGCGGTCCGGCAGGCGCAGGCCGCTGCCGTACAGGGGCGTGGCGCTCTCCGTCAGGGTGCGGCCCATGGCCGCGGCGGCTTCTTGAATGTATTGGGGATACATAAACAGGCTTCCTTTCGGCATGTGGAACATAAAAACGGCAGGGCATGCAGGATGCATGCTCTGCCGCTGCTTATACGCGCTTTTCCCGGGCAATTCAATCCCGGGCTTTCTGGGCAAACCATGCATGACCGTTCCGGGCATGACAACAGCAGGCCATGGTACAGATGGCCCGGCAGCTGTTGACGGAAACGGTTCTGCTCATGCGGTTTGCTCCTTTTCGGTGTCTGTTTTTATTATATGCCCCGCCGGGTCCCGCGTCCATTGTCATTTTGGACAAAATGCGGATTTATTCTTCCCGCACCCGGTAGTACAGGGTCCCGCAGGCGGGCTCCACTCCCTTGACGGCGAACAGCTCCTCCACCGTGACGAACCGCACCCCCCTGGGCTGCAAGCGGTCCACGATCTCCAGGGCCGCCGTGACGCTGGTGGCGTAGCAGTCGTGGAGCAGGAGAATGTCCCCGTCTCCCGCCCGCCGCAGAACAATGTCCAGGATGCTGTCCACGTCCCGGCTTTTCCAGTCCTCCGTGTCCACGGACCAGCAGATGGCCGGAGTCCCCAGGGCGCAGAGCTCCCGGTCCGATAGGAAGCCGTAGGGGGGCCGCAGCCAGTAGCTCCCGTCCCCCAGCACCTGCCGCAGGGCACGGTCGCATTTTTCCAGATCCGCCAGGGCGTCGGCGGTGGACAGCTCCGTCAGTGCCCTGTGGCTGAAGGAGTGGCTGCCGATCTGGTGGCCCTCCTGCCGGATACGCCGCACCAGGTCCTCCCGGCCTTCGATCTGACTGCCCACCAGAAAGAACGTGGCCCTGGCCCCCCGCCGGGAAAGGCCCTCCAGCAGCCGGGGCGTCCAGGCAGGGGATGGGCCGTCGTCAAAGGTCAGGGCCATGTAAACCGGCTCTCCCGCCGGTTCTGCCGGCTCCGCCGCCGGTTCCGCCGCCGGGGCGCACCCGGTCAGCAGCAGCGCCGCCAGCAGCGCCGCCGCTATCCGCCGCCTCATACCGGTCCCTCCACCGCCACCGCCTGCATCCCCAGCTCCCGGTGCCGCTGCCACACCGTCTCCCTGGGATAGCGCACCACGCCCCGGTCCTCCCAGGGGTCGCAGCAGATATAGTGCTCCCGGTCATATCCCGACAGCACCACGCAGTGCTCGTTGGAGATCCACATGAAGGGCTGGCCCTCCGGCTCCGTCCGGTACCAGGGGCCGTTGACGGTGGGGCGCAGGTCAATGCTGATCCAGATCAGCACCGGAATCCCCCGGTCGATATACCGGCGGCACAGATAGCCAAGCTCCGCTCCGGTCTCGTTTTTGACCCGGTAAATCCCGGCTTTGTCCCGGGCCAAACCGGCCAAAAAGCGGGACATCCCGCTTTTTATCGCCGGGGCCCAGCAGCCCAGGGCGTCCGGGTCGTGAGGGTCCCCCACAAAGGCCCGGCGGGGGTCCGGCCCATGCCAGACGCCGCCGGTATCCCGGTAAAACGGGGCCGAGGGCAGATGGTCCCGGGCAAAATCCTCCGCCGTCACGGAAAAGCCCAGGTATTGCAGCGCCATGGCGGCGCTGACACTTTCGCAGCCGGTGGGCAGGCTATGCCCCTGGCCGATAAAGGGCACCGGAAGCTGCTTCATGCCGCCCCCTCCCGCCGCCGGGACAGCCGGTGGAAGAAAAATACCTGCCCCACCACCAGGGCCGCCCCCGCAGCCAGCGGAAGCCAGGGCTCTCCCAGCACCGCCGCCAGCAGATAGCAGACCGCACAGTCGGCGCCGACCGCCAGGCCGTACCACAGCTGGGTGGTAACATGGGCCATGTGATCGCACCCGGCGCCGGTGGAGCTCATGATGGTGGTGTCGGAAATAGGGGAGCAGTGGTCGCCCATAACGGCCCCGGCGCACACCGCCGCCACCGCCGCCGGCAGCAGGGAACTGCCGGCAAACACCGGCACCGCCACGGGAATGAGAATGCCCATGGTGCCCCAGCTGGTGCCGGTGGCAAAGGCCAGCAGCCCGCCCACCAGAAACAGCACCAGCGGGAACAGGGCCGTCAAGGTCTCACGCCCGGCAAACAGCCCCTGGACAAAGGCCGCCGCGTCCAGCCGGGCGGCAAAGGATTTCAGCCCCCAGGCAAAGGTCAGCACCAGCAGCGCCGGGGTCATAAGCTTGAAGCCATCCAGAAAGCCCTCTACATAGCCGGAAAATGTCACCACACCCCGGGGAATGTATAAAACCGCCATCACCAGCAGCGTTACCGCGCAGCCGAAGCACAGGGCCATGGGCGCATCGGTGTTGGCAAAGACGTTGGACGCCGTCAGGGGAAGCCCCCCCTCCCGGCAGGTCCGGCGGCCCAGCAGCACCATGCCCCACACCACCGAGACGATGAGGCACACCGTGGGCACCAGCAGATCCACCGCCCGGCCCCGGGGGCTAAACTGGCCGGCGGAAGATCGGTCATCCCGGGGCGGCTCCTGGACGGCGGCCAGCTGCTCCCGGCGGTACATGGGGCCGAAATCCCGGCCCGTCAGGGCCACCACGAACACCATCCACAGCATCAGAAGGGCGTAGAAATTATACGGGATGGCCCGCAGAAATAGGGTGAAGCCGTTGACCGTTCCGGCGTATTCCGCCGGAATGTACGACGACACGGCGGCGGCCCAGGAGCTGATGGGCGCGATGATGCACACCGGGGCGGCGGTGGCGTCAATGAGAAAGGCCAGCTTCTCCCGGGAGATGCGGAAGCGGTCGGCGATGGGCTGCATGATGGCCCCCACCGTCAGGCAGTTGAAATAGTCGTCCAGGAAGATCAGGCATCCAAGGGCTGCCGTGGCCGTTTCCGCTCCCCGGCGGGAGCGCACCCGGCGGGAAGCCCACTCCCCGAAGGCCCGGGAGCCGCCGGACCGGGCAAACAGCACCACAATGGCCCCCAGCAGCACGTCGAAAAAGAAGATCTTCCGGTCAATGCCCTCCATAAGGGTCAGAAACAGCGTCTCGAAGCTCCGCCAGGGGGCGAAGCCCTCTGCCAGCAGCGCCCCCATCACGCACCCGGCCAGCAGGGAGGAGTACACCTCCTTGGTGACAAAGGCCAGCACGATGGCCACCGCCGGAGGCAGCAGCGCCCAGCCGGTGCCCACAAAGGACGCAGAACCGCCGCCTGTGTCGGCAGCGGAGACGGCCCACAGCAGCACCAGCGCCGCCGCCAGAACGATCCCCCGCCTGCGGAAGGTTGTTTTCATGGTCAATTTCCTCGCTTTCCCCATAAGTCGGCGCTCCCGCAGGGCGGGCCGCCTATTGAAAGTGTATGCGGGGATATGACAGGGGAGTATGTGCCCAAGGCAGGCGCGGGGGGGACGGGGTACGGCCATGGGGCGGACAGAGCCGTCCGCCCCTGCAAAAAAACGCGCGTAGGCGGCGGCCCCGGATACCGGAGCCGCCGCCCACGCTTAAAGGAAGAAAGATGAAAGAAGAAAGAGAGAGTAATTGGAATGCAAAATATATCCAGTGACGCTTCCGGAGAAGCGGTCACGCTGTCTTAGTTGCCGCGGCCGCCGTTGCCCCGGCCGAAGAAGTAGTCGTACAGGTCGCCGTAGGAATCCTGCTGACCCTGGTTCTGGTTGGAGGAATCGTCCTCGGTGCCGGTGGTCTGGGGCTGCTGGTCGAAGGTCAGGCTCAGGGTGATCTCCTGGCCGCCGCGCCACACGGTAAGGGTGACGGTGTCGCCGGCCTTATAGCTCTTCTTGGCCATGGACAGGTCGCTCATGGAGGTGATGTCCGTGTCGTTGAGCTTGGTGATGACGTCGCCCAGCTGCAGGCCCGCCTTTTCCCCGGCGCCGCCCTTTTCCACGGCGTAGACGAACACGCCCTTGGTCACGTCGATGTTGTACTGGGCGGCCATCTGCTCGGTCATGCTGCCGGCCTTGATGGCCATGTAGGCCTTATCGGTGACCTGGCCGTTTTCCATGATGTCGGTGATGATGGTCTGGACATCGCTGATGGGGATGGCAAAGCCGATGCCCTCCACAGAGGTGTTGGAATAGCTGGAATACTTGGCGGACACAATGCCCACTACCTCGCCGTACAGGTTCATCAGGGGGCCGCCGGAGTTGCCGGGGTTGATGGAGG
>ERZ827490.2295-NODE-2295-length-21031-cov-2.781655_pt1 | contig 21031 bp, 24 predicted proteins | sample MGYA00519770_ERZ827490 | MGnify/ENA primary metagenome ERZ827490 (study PRJEB31778, sample SAMEA3449324) | human gut metagenome | biome: human gut; feature: human-associated habitat; material: faeces | place: United Kingdom | collected 2010/2012 ...
AAGCCGGTGTCCATGAACAGCTCATGAATGTCCCGAAGCCGGCAGGAACGGCGGTTGATATAGTATTCGCTGTCCCCGCTGCGGTAGTAGCGGCGGGTGACCATGATCTCCTGTTCCTCCAAGGGGAAGCGTCCTTGGGTGTTGTCCAGCACCAGAGAAACCTCGGCGTAACCCATGGGCTTGCGCTTCTGGGTGCCGCCGAAGATCACGTCCTCCATCTTACCGCCCCGCAGGTTCTTGGTGGACTGCTCCCCCATGACCCAGCGGATGGCATCGGCGATATTCGATTTTCCGCTCCCGTTGGGGCCGACCACGGCGGTGATGGCCTGGTCGAAGGTGAGACGGGTCTTTTGGGGGAAGGACTTGAATCCTTGCAGCTCCAAGGCTTTGAAATACAAGGGACACCTCGCGATTCTGTCATCTAAAATGGGAAATTGCTATATCATGACATTTTATTATACCAAATTTTCACCAAAATGCAAGCCTTTCGGTGAAGTTTGCAACCGGGTGCGCACACTTGCTACGCTGGTAGGTTCCTCCACCTGTAAACAGGCGGAGCCTACACTGCGGCACTGACCCGTCTGAGCAGTATTTTTTCCGACGTATATGCCGCCGAAAAAAATAGATTCCACTTTATTCCGCCATCCTGCCGGAACTCTGCGAGGCGATTAAACTTTGAAATTCAATGGCAAACGCAAAAAGGCACGGCATTTGCCGTACCTTTTCATTCCTTCCCTTATGCAGACTTTTCTTCCGGTGCAAAGCGCTCCTGCGCCATGGCGTCCATCTCGTCCACCAGCTGGCGGAACTCCGATTCTTTCCACAGATAGACATCGCTGTATAAGACCGGCTTGCCAAACAGTGCCTTGGCCGCCCGTTTCAATCGCCCCCAGAGGGTGTGGTAGTTGTGGTCAAAGTGAGAATCCTGCAAGCTGATGTCGTAATCCACGTCGCCGTCCTCCCACATGGTCTTCTCGATGACCAGCATACAGCAGCGGCAGGAACAGGGGCGGGTGATGATCTTCCTTTTCATTTCCATCGCATTTCCTCCCATCGAAACAAGTATGGGCTGTGTTCTCTTTGGTGGGCAGTGTCTCGGTCGTCCCCCTCAGTCGCCTTGCGGCGCCAGCTCCCTCCACCTGTGGAAGGACCCTTGGGTGGGATGGTTTTGGGAAACAGCTGCCAACGTCTTGGGTGGGGTGTTTTTCGCCGGAAGTCCGGCGTCTCAAACGTTTTGCGCAGCAAAATCTCGGCGCAGGGGCGATTCATTCGCTCCGAGCAAGCGCAATCGCCGAAGGGTGAGCACCCAAAGGGCACGAACCCAGCAAAGCCGCCTTCTGGCGGCCGTGCCAAGTGGCACGTCAATTCGAAGCGTAGCGCAGAATTGCCATAGGCGGAATTCATTTCCGCCGTTAAATGATAAAATCGGAACGGAGGTGTGCCTAGCACACCGGAGGTCCAGCAAAAGACTACCTAAACGGAGCAGGAATGGGGGTAAAAAAGCGTAAAAGTAGTATGCCTGCCTCCGCTTATGTGGATATCCAGCGGAAGAACAAGAACGCTAGAAGCCCCAATCCAAGCAGCGTATCTATTGCGTCCCAGCTGGCACCGTCTGCAATGAAAAATATCAGCATGAGGACGACGATCACTATTACAATCCAGCCACAGCCGAATCCTTTGCCGCCGCCACTGCTACCACCCGATCCACCGCTGGTACTTTTGAACGCATGATAATCATTTATGTCGGGCATAGCATTTTCCTCCTTTGGCTATTCTTCGTCAGCAATCAATTCCAATATCATCGAATGCCGTGTTTTTATAATGTCCATCATTTCCCAGTATGCCATCTACCGTCCCTGCTCGAATTCTGACAGCCCTTTTCCGTCACCGAACTCTGCCATCCGTTCCTGCAACACATGGAGCATATCTTCTATGTGGACCTCGTAGTAAAGCATTTTGTCTCTGTCGTTCATGCGATCACTTCCTTATCCACCATCCTGCACCATCGCGGAATCCGTTTTGTTCCATGAATGGCTCTATGATGTAATGCCATCCTTTTCCTTCTGTGGTATGATTGGTGTCTGCAGTTCGATTCTGTTCCTCCAACCTGTGGATAATCTCTGCGACCAGCTCTTTCTCCATATCCCACCACGCGTCGAATTCTTTGTCGTATTTTGAAATCTGCGCGTCATCGTTATCGGGGTCATTGAGTTCATGATGCAACCAGCCAACTTTTTGTCCCACAGCGGCCATTGCTTCTGCGATCGCAGCATCCGTGTGACCGTTTTCCTGCAGCCATTGCCGGATATCTGTAGGTGAGTAACCTATAAGTGGCTCACCGCATAAAATGGCGGCTCCTGCCATCTTTTCATCTACAATCATTCAGCCACCTCCAGTCGTTCTGCTATATCTTTATCTCGGATTGCTATCGTATCCCAGTCACCATCCAAGTCTATATCCACGATGAAGTCTGTGCCTTCCCCGAAAATCTCGACAACAGAAGCTGTGCGTCCATCTGTCAGTCGTATACGGTCGTAGAGGTTAATCTTCGTCGTATCCAAGGAACCGCACCGCCCATCGTGCATTGATATGCAGGCCTTCATTACCCGCTTCTTCCAACCGCGCTGCGTACTGATCGCGGATTTTCTCGTAGAATTCGACCGGCAGCTCTGCTGTCATAGAAGCGGATCCTAAGAACTGTAGCAGCCATTGGCCGCCTTCCGTAAAAAACAGAACTTCATCAATTTCTTCTTCTGGGTGCTGTTCGTGTACATGCACATAGTAGAACAGCTTCACCAGTTCCATCACGCGATCATCCAAATCATTTTCAAGGATAGCGGCTTTTTCCCGCAGGGCATTTTGGGATGTTACAATGCGGTATTTATAATCAGCCATTTCAAATTCACCGTGTTTTCTGATGTCAGCGAACATATTCTCGGTCTGTTCCACCGATTCTTCACTGACATAGTAGACCATCGTGTGTCTGGTCATGTTATGATACAGCATTCCTGCGTCGATGCCAGCGGTGTAGCCGCACTCACACATAAAACGAAAAATGGTGCCATCTAACAGCTGCTGCTTTTCTTTCGGATTCATTTCAGCATTCAGTGTATCCCATATGGTTATATCGGACTCTTTGCCGCATTTCGGGCATGTTACAGTTTCCTTTCTTGGCCTTGACATTATCTGTCCCTCCTTACAGTGTGAAGCTTCCGTTGTCTTTGCCGTCGATGGCGAATGCGAACAGCGTACCCTTGTTCACTGCTGCGAAGTAGCCGGTGCGCTCATATTCGTCGCCGTAGTTCTTCTCGATCAGCTCCAGCGTTTCGCGCAGCTGCAGCATGGCCGCAAATTCGTGCTTGCAGTTGGAGCTGCAGAAGCAGGAGCAAATCAGCTGGCTGATCTCACCGATGTGGTACTCAAACTCCACTTCGTATGCTTCACTGCCTTCGACGATAGCGTAGCCCTTGGTGCCGTCGATACTGATGTATCTGACCTTGTTTTCTATGTAGTATTCATGGCCGCGCTCTGCGATCGCTGCGGTGACATTCATACCCCTGAGGTCATCCAGACGGAATGTGGTATCGTCGCTGCCGCTGACGAACTCATCGTCTTCCTTTGCCGGTGCCTTAAACCATGTTACCGCCTTGCTGCTCGGCAGCGCTTCACGATCGAATGTCACGAAGTGGCTGCCTGCCATGAAGAACTGGCCATGCACGGTAGTGTCCACCACAGCGATGACGCGCTTGTAGTCCGACACCTTAATCTTGAAATTATAATTGACCTCTGTGACGCGACCGAGCATGCTTTCCAGCTTGCCGTCCACATAGACCATGTCACCACGATGCAGGTCGAACTGATCGTTGTAATATGCCAGCGTCATGTGTCTGTCCGCGAAGTAAATCTGCACCACAGACTTGCGTGGTGCTGCCGCCTGCTGCGGCACAGTGTATATAGCTGCGACGGGCTTCTTTTCGCCGGTGTCAGCTGCAAATCCAATCTTGAATGCCATCTATCTCACTTAACCTTTCTCACTTTATCAACTCTGCCAAAATTGCGAACGGAAGAACGAGGATGCAAAGTAACCACATATCATTTCCTCCAATCCTTATCGTTGTACGGTGTATCCTCCACACCGTTATCATTGAGGCGCTGCACCATGTTGTCCAGTACGCCATGCCACATCTTCTTAAACCATTCGGTCTTGCCAAACCACTTTACAATCGTGGGGCTGATTGCGTAGTATGTACGGATGAACGCTCTACCCAGCATAGTCTCTGCCAGCGTGTTGTCTCTGAAACGACGCAGCGTCCAGACCTGCGGACAATCATAGGATCCGTACACGCATGTTGCCACATAGCAGCCTTGGCTGTCACTGTGGTGATATGACCCGAACATTCCGGGGGCGCTGGAACCAGTGCTTTTGCCGCTGGAATCTCTGTGGTGATAGCCGCCGAACAAGCTGGGATCTGAATGACCGGTTTTGTGTCCATTGTTATCGTAATGATTGTATCCACCAAACAGGCCGGGGTCGGAGTGGCCAATCTTCTTACCGTTGGCATCGTAATTGGTGTAACCACCAAAAAGACCGGGTTCGCTGCGACCTACTTTCTTACCATGCTCATCGTAGTGATGCACGGTGCCGAATAAACCCCGTTCACTTCTGCCTTTGTTAGCCATAGTCTTTTCCTCCAATCAAACAGCTAGTGCAAGATATCGCAGATGCGATTCTGCAGCTTCTTCTGCCTGCTGTTTTTTCTCCAGATAATAGCTTCTGTTATCATCGTCCATTTCGTAAAGAATGCGCGCCACGCTGAGCCTGCCGTCGTCCCAGCGGGTAAACTTAAATCTCACAAACAGTTCATCACCGTTTTCACATTTACCGATGGCAATGGACTTGTTTGAGTTCTGCTTGACAATATCTCCGCAGGTAACAATGCCGCCACATTTGGGGCAATAGAACTGTGTCAGTTCCGGGTCGGAGAGCGCTTCTTCTTTTGTTGCATAGTTCTTCGTAGATTCGCTACGATCCATATGCAACTCCCTGTAGTAGGTCATCTGCTTCTGGAGTTCAGCATACTCTGCCAGCCCCTTCACCATATCCAAATGCAGGCAAACGCAGACAGTGTTTCTTGCATCGTGAAGTGCATCATGTGCTTCCAGCGCAGGCTCTCCGATCTTTTCCATCGCGTAGGACAGGGACACTTGCCGCTTTTCCTTTGTGATCTGATCATCAAAAATTACTTGGATGTTGTATGTGCAGGGAATCCAAGCTGTATCCAGTTTGTGCAGCACCATGTTGTCATTGAGGATGCCGATGTCATCGGGTCCCCATGTCAGAAATGCAAATTCATCTCCACACCACTTTTTGAAATGACCGAAAGCAGCGGGGAACGGGAAACCATATTGCAGATCTTCGGTGGTGATCTTGGTGAGCTTAGTGACCTTTTTATGCATCTTACGATAATGTTTCGGAGCCACCATAATCTTAAATGTATCGAGAATATGATAGTTTTCGTCCAGCTTTACCGCACCGATCTGGATGATTTCTCCGTATAAGGACACAGGCGTTCTCACCATGCTTTTCGCACTAACGGGCTGATTCCATTCCAACTCCAAAACAATGTAGTTCATACTCTCACTCCGGTCCATCTTTTTTTATTGCTTTGATGTTTATGTCTATATTCTACTCGCACATGTGTCCCATAAAACGGACTTTGTAAATCTATTATAGCACTAAAACAGCATTTTGCGATTTGCGGTCAGTTGTCGCAAATTCAAGACATCTGTTGCAAAAAACAACCCCGATAGCCGTCTGGCTATCGGGGTTGCTGGTTCTTTTCGCTTAGTCTGTCTTTTTTCGTTCAAACTTCGCCCAGTATTCTGTGTCTTTCTTTGTATACGGTCTGTTATGCCGGTCTTGCGGCTTTATTTGTTCTCGGCGCTCTGGCTTCAAAAACCTGTAAATACTTATTTCGGGTATGTCATATTTCTTTCGCATTACGGCTTCCATATTCAATGTACTCTGCCAGCGATTCACACATTTTTTTCGCTTTTGTGTTTGGCGCTGTTTGGTACACCGTACCGTTAGTGTTGCACCCTTTAGCGCAATTGCTTCTCCTGCGCCACCGGCAACAGAACCGGTGATTGCGCCCCACTTGAAGCCTTCACTGCCAGCAAGTGCCGCTGCCTTCATTGCTTCATCAAAATCGCCAGTCTCCATGCCAGTTACTACGCCCGCGGAGACGCCGCTGAACAATCCCGAAGACAATCCCATAATGGTTCCTGTTTTTGCTGATGCAGCAAAAATCATACTGACCGCCGGTGCTCCAAGGCCACCACTCACAACTGACACAGTCACGCAAATTAGGATAACACCGGTGCCGATAGCCACATTTTTCAGTATCTGCTCGTATGTGTCATCGTACTCTTGGAACTCAGTTACGATGGTCTGTCCGTCATCGCCCAGAGTAAACACATATCGTGTTCCTTGGAAGTATGCATCCAGTTCAGAGAGCGTGTATCCGAAGTATATGTTCTCCTGTGAGTTGTATGCTACTTCCTCTAAGTATTCCTTGGAAATGTATACTGCGCTGACATTCTCAACGAAATACATTTCGTTGTCCAGCTCAGTTATAAGATTCGTGTAAATGGAATCTTCCATATATGTCAACAGAGCGGAATCATCAAGGCCGGTAAACTCGGGCATGCCTTCCTCCGTGAATATGTATTCCACGGTCTGCTGCGTCTCCGTCGTACTGGTGGTAGGTTCAGCGCCGTCGTTGTCTACCTGCGGAGTGCATCCAACCAGCAAAGCACAAACGAGAATTAGGGCAATCAGTCTTTTCATTCTTCACTACCCCCATTATCGTCAGCTTCTGCATCTTCTACTCCTTCATCAGCAGGAATTGCTTTTTTGCGTCTGCAAATACTCACGATTACGATGATGATTACTGCCAAGACTACGCCCCCCACAACAAACGGCCACATCTGCACAGGAGCGGGATCTGTTGGTGTATTGTCAGTGGGAGTATCCGTCTTGTCGGAATCGCCCTCTTTATCATTATCATCGTCGATAGGGTCTGTGGTTTCGGTTTTGTCCGTTTCATCCACAGGCGGGATCGTTTGATCGGGGGCGGGAATCAATGTGCCGTCTTCTGCCACCGTTGCTCCCATCGATAGCTGATATTCCACATCTGCGATCGATAGGCCTGTTGTAACATGAGCTTTTAGCACATCATCTGTGCCTACATAAATGACCTTCGTGGTAGTCTGGTTTGTATAAACATTGCTGACTGTGATCGTGTATATACCTTCGTCGGTGTACTGCTCACCGTCTTTTGCCGGTTTATTAAACCGCACATCTTCTGTCAGTCCTTCTGCGCCTTCCTTGCGTACCTCTTTCTTGATGTCAATGTTGAGGTATCGGGACTTTGCAAGATCAAGATAGAATCCGTTTTCAGTAATCGAACTGTTCGTCAGCTCTGCTCCTGTGACCACATCGAAGGGATAAACCATGCAGTTGCCGTTGCGGACAGAAAAACGGAAATAAATGCGATAATTATGATAGGACGGGAACGGATTCCAACCAAAAATATCGAGATTATCCTCACGAATTTCATAATCGAGAGCAACCTCATAGTCGCCTTCTTCACAGAGCTTTACCTCAACTGCAGCACCCTTCGTGGCAGTCGCTGCCAGATAATCCGTATAAATCACGGGATCTGCCGTGTGGTTTTGGTAATCAGTGTGTCTGATGATCAAAGTGCCGCGCCCCATGTCAGTTTTCTCAATACCGAAGTATTCATCGTAACCATTGGTATCACCGCAAATGCTGAGCATATCATCGCCGTCCAGCTTATTGATATCCTGCTCCAGCTCAAACCACAGGGTGACGGTATCACCAACTGTTTTCAAAAAAACAGGGATGCCATCTTTGTCTTCGGTAACACGCGTATATCCATCCACATAAAAGCTACCAATGTCCCATCCGAAATGCGGATCCTTTTCTGTGATCTTATTGTTTTCCGAAAATCCAGTGTCGTGTCCTGCATTGACTACGGAACCCATATAATGCTTCCGCTCACTGGCAGCCTCTGTCGCATATGCGATCATTGGCGAAAATATCATTGAGATCATCAGAAGCAGTGCAAGAGAAAATATTGAAAATCGTACTGTTTTTCTCATAGCATTCACCCGAAAATCTTTTGTTTCTTATGTATTATACTTTTTTGCGTTCCTTTAAATAGTCTTCGAATTTTGCTTTGGCTTCTTTTTCATCACTGCTTATACCGCCGCTTGCGCCAATGACCTGTTCGACCAATGCACCAAACTCATCGAGCGCAGCTACATCGATATGTGCCAGATATTTTTTAAGATGCGAGAATGTAAACGGATTGGTTCCCTTGATTGCAGCTACTTCTGCCAGCATTTCTTCTGTAGCCACTTCTGCGTCAATGATCGGTGCGATGTTTTCTTCAATAATTGCCGCTTCTTCGTCCGACACGCTGTTGTCACACCCTGCAAAATAGTACAGAAGCGCAGCGACCGCAAGCCCATAAGACTCCTGCTCATCAAATACCCATTCTGCAACCTTCTTTGCTTTGTTGACCTCAAAGCCTCGTTCTGCGATCAGTGTATTGGCAGCATGGATATTTTCCTCAACTGCAGTTTTATTTACACTGTTGAGTTCACCTTCAGCATCGGCTTTCAGCACAACCTTAACTTGGCACATCTTATACAGCAGCTGAACAAGCAGTACCGTATTCTGTGTTACCAGTCGCTCCTGCGGAGTGAACTCCAGCCAGTCAACCTTCTTGTTAATGTTGATGATTGCATCCAATGCATTAAGATGCCGTCTATAGACGCCGTCGACAGTCTGCATGACACCGTGGTAACGCGTTGCCACCATGTTGAGTTCATTCAGGTAAGCGCAAATTTTGTTAATCTCTTTTTCTGCTGCAAGCATTTCTTCATATGCTTTTTCAGCCTTATGCGACAGCGTGGATCCTGTAATGCTGAATATCACGCCGCCAACAAGCAGACCGACGCCCAAAGTCGTAACGCCGAGCATAGTCGTGCCTAATGCGATACCACCGCCACCTGCAGCAATCGCACCACCGCCAAGAGCAGCTAGTGTTGCGTTAGTGGCTGCTACGCCAGATAAGGATGCAATCGCGGTGCCGGTTGATGCGGTGCCTAATGCCATGACGGCAGCGGTTGTTGCGCCAGCAGCGGCGAATCCGCCTGCGGTTCCAAGTGCCGCACCACCAATACCGCCCATCAGAACGCCTGCGCCAACGGAAACCTTGGAAATTTCTTCTTTGTCGTAATGAGGCAAATCTACAGAATCGCATGCAAATTCTTTGAAGCTGGGACGATTCTGGATTTGCTCGAACATATCAGAAAACTGCTGGAAGCTTGCAAGAATATCAAGTTCCAGTTTTCCCAGTGCATCCATGCTACCAGCGGTTCTGCTATTGCAGGATTCGAAGCGCTGGATGTTCTTATTATGGCGTTCACCAGCAGATTTTACGGTGTCATTGGCACCTTTCATTTTGACGGTTCCGTGGACGCCGGTGCCGATACCACCTGCTGCTGCAACAGCGGCAGCTATGCCTAAGAATAACGGTAATGGCATTACTGTTCCTTCTTTCTTTTTAGTAAATGACAACTCTCATAATTGAGTTGGTAATATTGCTCTTTGGTCATTGTGCCAGCAAATAACGCATCATAAGCATCATCAACACGGCACTTGAGCGGGCGTATTTCATAAATGCTACAGAGGTTACCCTGTAGATATTTGCAAACACCATCGCCTCTGTCCAAGTCCGCGTATATCTCTGATAGGTGTAGGTTACGGCAACATTCGCCGCATTTATCGCATTTGAACATTATTCGAACACCAGCCTGTTATTACTATCCGACATGAAGTCATCGAAATCACCTTCCCAAGGACGGCTGATGCCAAGCGATTCAAATGTGTTTATGATTACCACATGCAGTTCTTCTTCGCTCAAATTCTCCAGATCAGCTTCAAGACTCTGGAACATTGCCGTTTCTTCTTTGAAGCGCCCTATATCTATCTTTTCAAGTTCTGCAAGGTACTCCTGCAGTGCAAGTTTGACGCGCTGTAGCGCTGCGATGGTTTCATCCAGACAGTCGACGATGCCGATCTGCCGCAGAACTTCTTTCAGTACGAGCAATACAAGGCGATACCATGCTACCAAGTTCAGTCGGGTGAAGAACGCCAAGTAATTGCCGCCAGATCGGACTCCTGCGTCTACAACATCCATAACACACAGCGTACCATGACCGATGAGAAGCATTATCCGAAGGCTCTTATGTTTCTCAGTGGGGATGCAGTCTCTCAGCGGAAGTTTCATCTGGAACTTCCGTCTGATTGCCCAAATCAGTCTGATAGTCAGTTCTGTAATGGTGACAGGAATCGCCTGTGCCATTCCGAATCTAAAATCATAGCCACTAGTAAATGCCTGCATAGCCACTTCGGCCAATTCCTTCTTTTCGCTGCCGAAACTGCCAAATTTGCAGAGTCCGAACAACTCATAAAAAGGCATGACAATACCGGTGCCTCTGCCATGAGCGCCAGAGCTGCCAGCGACATCTGATAAAAGATGCCCGATCCAGTTGCCGATTCCGCACATAATTTTCATCAAGAAATTACCGCCCTGCAACTCGAAAGTATCTGATTTTACTGTAATGAGCTGGCCATCTGCTATAAACGAGGATGTGGATGTGAACTGATTTAGAATCGAGAAGAATAGACCCACAATGTCGGGTGAGTGCGCCAGCGACATCATATGATGCGTGCCAGGCGCAATGTTGAAAAGATTGCCGACATCTCCGGGTTTTCTCTGATCATAGTTTACTTTGAAGTTTCTTTCCAAAAAACCGATTGCACTGTTCGCATTATTTGCATTCCCAGCTTTCGGTTTCCATCCCATCTTTTTTGCGAAGGAGATTACCGCGTTATCTGTTTGTGCGTCCGTCCACTTTCCGAGAACGCTATCGCCGGGCGCACCAACCAAGAAAATATCAACCACACCACCGATGGCGCCACAAGCAACCGCAGTAAGATAGTCATATTTATCGCAGTCGTCATTGTAGAAAAGCTCACGATTCTCCTTGCTGTTGACCAGCATGGGGTATTTGGGGTTTGCTGCGGTCATACGATGGCTCCTTTCAGTGTTTTCGAGTAATTATAATTTCTTACGATATATCATAGCAAAAACTTGCGCTATTTTCAATATTTCCGACGCAATTAGTGACATCAATCTAAATTGATGTCGTTTATTTGCGACAGCAAAAAATGCCCCCGACAACCATTCTGGCTGCCGAGGGCATTTGTGTTACATATATTCGTGGCTTGTGACAATGCCGCATTTGAAGTGTACCTCGATGCCGTCATCTCCGACGATAATCTGTTCCACCAGCTGCTTCATGATCATGCTGTCATCTGCGTTCATGATGTCACCGCTTTGGATGTGTTCTGCGAAGCTATCCAGCCACATCTTGACCTCACTGTATCGGTTTTCTGTGGTCTGCAGTTCTGCCTGCTGCGCTTCCAGCTCCTGCATCTTCTGGCTGTACTCTTTGATCTGCGCTGCGTAGTCCGCTGCGGTAACGCTGCGCTGCTGCTTGGCCTTATGCAGTTCCAGCACCGCGTTCTGCAGATCGATGATCTCCTGCTCGATACGATCCAGCGCCGCTCTGTTTTCCGGCTCCATGACCAGTCCCGCACTTTCCTTGACCGCTGCCATGATTCCTTCTGCATCCTCGATCATGTCTCTGATCGCTGCCGTGTAGGTGTGCTGCAGGGTATCTTCGTTCACATGGTGCGAGTCACATGCCGCTCTGCCGTTACTGATCCTGTTGCTGCAGCCCCACGCGGGAACTTTCATTCCAGTTCCGACTGTCCGCACATGCCTGCGGAGTTTATGTCCGCATTCACCACATACCAGCAGACCGCTAAATGGGTACTTGCTGGTGAATCTGCTGCTGCCGACCGCTGTGACTTTTTCATCTTTGCGTCGCTGCATCTCCACGCGCACCATCTCGAACATTTCCTTATCGATGATCGCTGGGTGCGTACCTTCTGCGTAGTACATGGGCGCTTGGCCGTTCCCATATCACGCCTCCCGCCGAGCTTTGCTCAACTGCTCTTGGTACTGCTGGATGATCGGTTCGGGGGAAATAATTTGCATCTGGTCTGCGAATTGGAACAGCCACCCCCAAAACACAGGGCTGATCTGTACTTTGACAGTTGCAATGCATTTATTCTCGCCAGACCTAATCATTTTGGTGTCTTCACCGAATTTATCGTACACTACGCCGATCAGCTTAGCATCGAATTCCAAAACAACATCCACCGGCTGGCCTCCGTACATTTTGAACACCTGCTCGGTATAGCAGTCAAGTCCGTCGCGCAGTGCCAGTGCCTTCTCTGAGATGGCTTCATCGATAACCTCCACATGATCCATTCTGTCCACGCGGTAGTTGGCGGTACCATCGTGCCTTGCGCTGTAGACCATGAGGTAATAGTTATCTTCGTTGAACACCAGTGCAATGGGTTCCACAACATAGTGGTGATGCTCGCGTCGGTAGACCTTTTCGCCGTTTTCATTCAAATCGTAGTAGTAGAAGATGACCTTTTTATGCTGCTGGATGGCATCTTCTAAAAATCCTACATTATAGTATATAGATTCGTTGCTGTGCTTGCGGGTGTTGAAGCAGACCATGTTGCTTTTCAAAATATCGGCTTTATGAGTGCCGCCCAGCTCAGCGATCTTGTCGATCAGCTCTGCCGTTTTCTTATCCGTAATGAAGCTGGCTGCCTGTACTGCGTCGATCAGTATCTTCAATTCGGGAACACTGAAACTACGATCCTCAATGTAGTATCCCTTTTCTTTTCCGACCCAGTTCCACATGACTTCATACCCAAGTTCATTAAGAACAGCGATGTCCTTCGTCAGCGTCCTGCGCTCACACGAAATGCCCATCTCTACCAGCCGATTGCAAATTGCACTGGTGGGTAGAGGATTCTGTTCATCTGTCTCTTGGCGTAAAAGTTCAAGGAGCTTTAACAGCTTATATTTCTGCCAATTTTCCTGTGCCATGTGCCACCTCCAACGATATTCCTGCAAATAGGCATAAAGTATTACCAAACATTATAGCACAAGTTTCCGCAATTTACAAGGCATTGCTGTCAGTTTTCTGCGACACCTGCTGTCTTTTTCATATTCAAATCCCGTCGGTTGCTGTTTTGCCAACTTCTTTGCGCTGTAAAGAAACACGAAAAGTATTGCGCCTGTTTGACCGCCGAAAAGCAAAAAACAGGGGCTGGTGCAGTCTGATCGACCGTTCCAACCCCTGTTTCAGCGGTATTTTCCTATATTGAGGGCTATTTTGCCCCTAAATGCATGAAAAAACCTCTCTTGTCTTGGTAGACAAAAGAGGTTTCTTTCGTGGTGGACGATAACGGATTTGAACCGCTGACCCTCCGCACGTCAAGCGGATGCTCTAGCCAGCTGAGCTAATCGTCCAAACGCAAGATTTATTATATCTCCCCCACCAGCAAAAGTCAAGCGCTATCTTCTCGTTTTTTCGTCTTTTTCTCCCTGTTATGCCAGAATGCAAAGAAGTTTTTTACAGAGACCTTGCAAGGATACAGGGTGTGTGCTATAATTTTGACAGAATAATGTGGTGCTGCCCTTCGCAGTGCCGCACCGATAACAATAAGAAGGGATGAGTACCAATGTCCGGACATTCCAAGTGGCATAATATTCAGAAAACAAAGGGTGCAGCCGATGCCAAACGTTCCGCTGCCTTTACCAAGATCGCTCGTGAGATCATCGTCGCCGTCAAGACCGGCGGCAGCGGTGACCCTAAAAATAACTCCAAGCTGGCCACCGTCATCACCAAGGCCAAGGCCGTCAATATGCCAAAAGACAACATCAAGCGCACCATTGACAAGGCGCTGGCCTCCGGCAACAGCGACAGCTACGAAAACCTCCAGTACGAAGGCTACGGCCCCTCCGGTGTCGCTGTCATCGTAGAGGTGCTGACCGCAACCGCACCGCCCCCAATATCCGCCATCTGTTTGACAAGTACAACGGCAACCTGGGTGCGACCGGCTGTGTGTCCTGGTCCTTCGACCGCAAGGGTCAGATCGTCATCGACAACGAGGAAGAAGATCTGGACGAAGATACCGTCATGATGGACGCTCTGGAAGCTGGGGCAGATGATATGGTCAACGAAGGCGATGTCTTTGTCATCTACACCGATCCTGACGCTCTGTCCGAAGTGGTGGACGCCCTGGAAGCCAAGGGCTACACCTTCACCTCCGCCGAAGTGGCTATGGTGCCCCAGAACACCATCAAGCTCACCGATGAAGGCGATATCAAGAACATGGAAAAGATGATTGATATGCTGGAAGCGGACGACGATGTGCAAAACGTCTGGCACAACTGGGAGCAGGAATAATAGATTAAGTTTTTTCACTTTTTCTTCTGTGATTGCAATATACACAATCACTAATAACTCATAATCCAAATCATCATTGTATTGGTAATTTTGCGTAAAAAGTTTGGCATAAACAGCAAAGTTCTACTGATATGAGGCTTATCAAAGGCTCTTTATGTATCGTGTTTTTTACCGTTCTTTTTATCCATTGAATTACGATAAACTTTCACTATACGATGATAAACAATGAAGCTGGATTATGATATGCAAGGAGAAGTGAATCATCATGAAGATTACAGCGGCAATCAAGGATTGAAACTCTTGCTCAGTAAGATGCTGTTAAGATGGCTAAGAGCAACAGCGTATTGATGAATATGTAATCTAATTGCTCAATTAAAATAATTCACTGTAATGCAAACAAAAATAGCCTATATGCCTTTAGTTTAGGGCGTATAGGCTATTTTTTGTCATTTTCTTTCTTTCGGGCTGAAAAGGAGCGCCATCAGCCACCCGAAAAAGGTGGCGGCTGTGATGCCACCGGCAGCAGCCGTGAGTCCGCCAGTCATGGCGCCCAAAAAGCCTTTGGCCGCCACAGCCTCCTTGACTCCTTTGGCCAGATTGTACCCAAATCCGGTCAGGGGCACGGCAGCGCCGGAGCCGCCCCACTGGGCGATGGGCTCATACACCCCGATCGCCCCCAGAACAACACCTGCGATGACGTACATGGTCAAAATCTTAGCGGGGGTCAGGCTGGTCTTGTCGATCAAGATCTGTCCGATCAGGCAGAGCACCCCGCCGCACAGAAAGGTGCGGATGAATTGTGCGAGCAGTTCCATAGAAGCCTCCTATTTTCCCGTGGAGATGGCCACGGCGTGGCAGATGCCAGGGATGGACTCCCCCTGCCCCAAGGACGTGGGCGAGTGCAGGGCGCCGGTGGCGCAGAAAAGCAGATTGCGCCACTTCCCCGCCCGCATCCCATTGAGCAGGTATCCGGTGAGCACCGAGGCGGCACAGCCACAGCCGGACGCCCCGCAGTGAACGTCCTGTCCCTCCAGGTCAAAGAGCATCACGCCGCAGTCACTGTAGTTCCCCCGCAGCTCAATGCCGTCGGCGGCGAACAGGTCGATGACGATCTCCATGCCCAGTTTCCCCAGGTCGCCGGTAACGATCAGGTCATAGAAGGAGGAGGAACGGTTGGTATCTTGAAAGTGCTGGGAGATGGTGTCATAGGCCGCCCATGCCATGGCGGCGCCCATGTTGTTGGCGTCCTTGATCCCCTTGTCCTGGATGCGCCCTGGGGTCACATGAGTGATATAAGGGCCGTCCCCGTTCTTGGCCAGCACCACCGCCCCCGCCGCCGTGGCCGTCCACTGGGAAGTGGGGGTGCGCTGACCGCCGTACTCCAATGGCGTGCGGTATTGCCGCTCCGCCGAACAGAAGTGGGAAGAAGTCACCGCCGCCCCCCACTCGCCGAATCCCCCATCCAGCAGCATCGCCGCCAGTCCCAAGGACTCCGCCATGGTGGAACAGGCACCGTACAGCCCAAAGAAGGGTACGCCAGCACTGCGGGCGGCGTAGCCGGCGCTGATGCACTGGTTGAGCAGATCCCCGGCAAAGAGGAAATCCAGCACCGATGTGGTCTGCTTGGCCTTCTCCAAGGCCGCCGCCAGCGCCCGTTTCTGCATCTCCACCTCCGCTTTCTCCCAGCTCCGCTCCCCAAAGGAGGCATCAGGGGAGATCACGTCAAAGCTGTCCTTCAACGGCCCGTCCCCCTCCTTAGGGCCTACCACATTGGCGTGGCCGGCGATGGAGGGCGGGTTGCACAGGGCGAAGGTCTGTTTTCCGATTTTCTTACTTGCCATACGATCCCCTTCCTCTTCTCAGTTGTCTTTAGTCTGCCGTGGTGAGGGGAATTTTATACGGTGACTTTTTGTGGATACTGGCCTGGCAGGGGCTGGTTTTTTGTCACCGCTTTGTCAGAGTGTGCCATTGCTTTGCAGTAGGTGGGATGATATAATAGATAAAATAATTTCTTGATTTAAGAGGAGCGATCAAATTATGGCGGATATTACCTCTCGTACCATCGGCTATATTTGCCCGCACTGCCGCAACAGCGTCATCGCTGCCCGCTCCACCTTCCAGCTGACTGCGTCTGCTTCCTGTGAGATCCCCTGCCCTTGTGGAAAGTCCAGTCTGAATATCGAGTATTTGCTGGACCGTTTTCGCATCACGGCCCCCTGCGTGGCCTGCGGAGACCGGCATACTGTCACGTGCCCTGCGGAAGCCTTCCTGTCACGCAAGGCACTTGCTTTTTCCTGTCAGAGCACCGGCATGGACTGCTGCTATGTAGGCGAGGAAGGAGCGGTGTTCGCTGCCATGGAGCGACTGGAGAAGGCCACGGATCACCTGGCGCAGGAGAAGGACAAGCAGTCAGAGGAACCGGATACCTTCCTCAACAACCTGGTCATGGAAGAAGTGCTGGCGGAGCTGAAGGACATCGCCCAGCGGGACGGCATCTCCTGTGAATGCGGCAGCCATCAGTGGCGGCTGGAAGTCCACTATGCGTCAGTGGAGCTCATCTGCGCCCAGTGCGGCAGCGCCATGCGTATCAATGCTGGCACCATGGATGACCTGAACGAGCTGTGCTGTCACCCCAAGCTGACCATCCGGAGCAGTCCGGCGTAACATTATACTATTAGAAAACCAAGTTCAGCCTGAACCTATACAAAATCTTGAAACGAAAGAAAGGAATGTCGAAATGGTTAATTTGGATGCTTCCGCAAAGTTCCTAAAAGAGGGGCTCACTTTTGATGACGTTCTGCTGATTCCGGCAGAAAGCAAGATCCATCCGGTGGATATTGATCTGCACACTCAGCTGACCAAGAAAATCCAGCTGAATATTCCGGTGATGTCCGCCGCAATGGACACCGTTACCGAGTATCGCATGGCCATCGCCATTGCCAGAGAAGGCGGCATCGGCATCATTCATAAGAATATGTCCATCGCCGCCCAGGCAGAGCAGGTGGACATGGTCAAGCGCTCTGAAAACGGCGTCATCACCAACCCCTTCTGGCTGGCTCCCGGCCACACCCTGGGCGAGGCCAACGCCCTCATGGCTAAATATCACATCTCCGGCGTGCCCATCTGCGACAAGGGCAAGCTCATCGGCATCATCACCAACCGTGACCTGAAGTTCGAGACCGATATGGATCGGCTCATTGACGATGTGATGACCAAGGAAAACCTGGTCACCGCCAAAGAAGGCACCACCCTGGAAGAAGCCAAGGAGATCCTGCGCCACCGCAAGGTGGAAAAGCTGCCCATCGTGGATGACGAGATGCACCTGAAGGGACTCATCACCATCAAGGACATCGAAAAGGCCGTGGCTTACCCCAACGCTGCCCGTGACGAAGGCGGTCGTCTGCTCTGCGGCGCTGCCATTGGCGTCACCGCCGACCTGCTCGATCGCGTAGCCGCTCTGGTGGAAGTGGGCGCAGACGTCCTCTGTCTGGACTCCGCTCACGGTCATGCCCAGGGCATCATCCAGGCCGTCAGCCGCATCAAGGCGCTCTATCCTGATGTGCAGCTCATCGCCGGCAACGTGGCCACTGCGGAAGCAACCGAAGCCCTCATCCAGGCAGGCGCCGACTGCGTGAAGGTAGGCATCGGCCCCGGCTCCATCTGCACCACCCGTGTGGTTGCCGGTATCGGCGTGCCCCAGATCACCGCTGTATATGACGCCGCCTGCATGGCTGCCAAGTACGGCATCCCCGTCATCGCTGACGGCGGCATCCAGTACTCCGGCGACATCGCCAAGGCCATCTCTGCCGGCGGCAACGTAGTCATGCTGGGCTCTCTGCTGGCTGGCTGTGAGGAAAGCCCTGGCGATATGGAAATCTACCAGGGTCGTCAGTTCAAGGTCTACCGTGGCATGGGCAGTCTGGCTGCCATGAACAGCGGCTCCAAGGATCGTTACTTCCAGACCGGCAAGAAGAAGCTGGTGCCTGAAGGGGTCGAAGGCCGTGTGCCTTACAAGGGAACCCTGTCCGAGACGGTGTTCCAGCTCATGGGCGGTCTCCGCGCCGGTATGGGCTACTGCGGCTGCGCCACCATTCCCGATCTACAGGAACGCTCCCAGTTCGTCCGCATCACCTCCGCTGGTCTCCGCGAGAGCCATCCTCACGATATTTATATCACCAAGGAAGCTCCCAACTACACCATCGCAGGCAACAAGTAAAGAATTTCGGCAAAATGCAAGCACCCCTGCTCAACTCAGCTGGGGTGCTTTTCTGCGTATTCGGATGGTTCGATTTCCTGGGAAACGTCCCTTATGCCCTGTAAAGTAATTTTGCATGACAGACGGTTTATTCGAATCATATCTAGTTATGTCTCTCTTTTTCCCCCTCCCTCAGCGACTTCGGCGTGCCCTCGATGAGCACCGTCTCCTGGCCGAACCGGTGTACCTGATTCCACGGGAACACCAGGTTTTCCCGTGGCCCGAACAGCCCCAGGAACCGTCGCCGTCCCGGCACCACAAGCTCCCGCACTTTTCCATCTGCAATATCGAAGGTCACATCGCCTATGTAGCCGTAGCGGCTGCCATCGGTGATGGAGATCACTTCCTTTTCCCGCAGGTCTTCCAGTGAAACCAGCATACACATCCCCCCTTTGCGCCAGTCTATGCCCCACAACCCCCGGACTATGCGTCAGATTTTCCCGCAACCCGTTGCGTATGGGGGTGGGATTGGATTATAATGTAGGATACATATGACATTCAGGAGGCGTAACCTATGGGCTGGCGCATTTATTATACCATCACTCCCACCACACCTGACGCTCCCCCCCAGGCGACCATTACCCGCTGCGTAGGCACAGAGGAACAACTCACCCTGCCCGCCGCCATTGGCGGCGCACCGGTCACTTCGCTAGGCGCTCAGTGCTTCTGTCAGCCCTCGGAGCTGCTGGAGCCAGTGGATGGGATCCAGTTTTTTCAGGCGGAGCCGCCGATGGGAACGCTGCCAAACGACACGCTGCAACGCCTGATCCTGCCGTCAAGCATTATCGCTTTACAGAAGAAATCTCTGGCAGATTGTACGGCTTTGAAGCGTTTGGCGTTGCCGGAAACAGTGCGGGAATTGGGCGAACGGGTCTTTCAGCGCTGCCGGAACTTGGAGCGGTTAGACCTGTCCCCCAACTTGACCGAACTGCCCGCCTACGCCTTCGCCGACTGCCGGAGCTTGACCGAACTGACCATCCCAGACGGCGTGACAAGCGTGGGCAGCCAGTGCTTTTACAACTGCACCCAGCTGAAATCATTGGCATTGCCTCGGACGGTGACCGAGATTGGCAGCGGCGTGCTCATGAACTGCGCCCGATTGGAACGGCTGTCCTTTCCGGCAGGGCTGAACGCCAGCCTGCTGGTCAGCGACCTGTATCAGAAGCTCATTGTCACCGTCTCCCAGGACGATCATGCCACCCGACTGCTCTTTCCCGAATACGCCTATGAGTTCGAGGACATCGTTATGCCCCGCCAGTTCCGCACCATCACCTACGGTTCCGGCGGACGCTACCGAGAGTGTATCGGCGGCAACGGCATCGACCTGGACTTGTACGACCAGCTCTTTCGTGTGGCGAAATTAGAGGAATCTCCGGAGACGGTGACCCAGCTGGCGTTGTTCCGGCTCATGGACGACACCGACCTGCGTGCGCCGGTGCGGGAGGGGTACTGGGCGTACATTCGGGAGCATCTGGACGCCCTAGCGCCAACGCTGATCCAGGGGGACAATGAGGCGGAGCTGGAATTTCTGTTGGAGCAGGGTGACCTGTCCGCCGACCAGCTGGACACCCTGCTCACCTGCGCCCAGCGGCTGGATCACCCTCGGTTCACCAGCCGCATCTTGGCCATGACCCAACCCAAAGCGTCCACCAGCTGGGCAGACAAGTCCTTTGACCTATAAAGGGAGGGAACACAACTGTGCATGAGAACAAAGAACGGCTGACCCGCATTGGCAACGCCATTTTAGCCGCCTCCCGAAACGAACTGTACCTATCCATGCGCTTCTTTGACCTGGCGCTGAGCGGACTGGGGTATCAGATGAATCTAAACACCGCCACCATCGCCACCGATGGGGTGAACATCCTCTACAACCCCACCTACTTGCAGCGGCAGTATGTGGATGACATGATCCAACTCAACCGCACCTACCTGCACATGGTGCTCCATTGCCTTTTCCGTCACCCCTTCCATCGGGGCGATCGGGATCCGGCGCTGTGGGACGTGGCCTGTGACATTGCGGTGGAGTCCATTTTGGACTCCATGGAGGTCAAAACGGTGGCCATGGTCATCCCCCTGTTTCGAGAGGACGTGTACGACCGGCTGCGGCAGGAGTGCCCGGTGTTCAGTGCCGAGCGCATCTATCAGGCGCTGGAGCGGCAGATCATCCCCTGGGAGGAGCAGCTGGACTTTTACAAATACTTCCGCCGAGACGACCACAAGTTCTGGGGCGCCCAGCAGCAGGAGGAGGAACAGCAGAGCAGCGGCCAGGGGGAC
>ERZ827490.2296-NODE-2296-length-21018-cov-4.205171_pt1 | contig 21018 bp, 18 predicted proteins | sample MGYA00519770_ERZ827490 | MGnify/ENA primary metagenome ERZ827490 (study PRJEB31778, sample SAMEA3449324) | human gut metagenome | biome: human gut; feature: human-associated habitat; material: faeces | place: United Kingdom | collected 2010/2012 ...
GCCTATGATGGCTCTGTTTCACTCGTAAGCATGAGTGAAACAGAGCCATCATAGGCAAGGCTGCCTTCAAATCCGTAGCTTCCCGGTGATGATATATTGAGATTCAATGTAATTGTATCTCCGGCTCTTACTGTTCCAGGACCTGTAAGTGCCGCAGATGCCGCATTGACATCTGTTTTCTTAAATCCGCAAATCACACAGAGTGTGAATACAACTATAAAAGTAAGAATCTTATTTATTTTCTTCATTGGTAGTTATTCCCTTCCAAGTATTTTTGCTTTTACTTTGATAAAATCGGTAATATTGACTTTTCCGTCATTATTCATATCTGCTGCCTGTTTCTGTATGTTGGACAATGATGATCTTCCAAGTATACTCTGTTTAACCGCAATCAAATCAGTGATATTGGTTTTTCCATCACCGTTCGTATCCCCGGTGACGATGATATTATAAGACTTGACTACTTTATTATTGTTAATTACGCATAACTGCATTCCGGTTCCTACCGACACATTTCCAGACTGTTTTACATTGTTTTTCCTGATTTCACAATATTGCTTTTCATTGATACTCTGCAAAAGTGAATTAACATTTGTTCCGGATTTGATACTTCTGGCAATGTTTCCTGACTGGTCAATACTTACTTTAGATGAAGTTGCCTGAGCAGGTAGCTTCACCGCCGGTTTATTTATTGTGAAGTTAATTTTTCTGCTTCCGGTGTAATAGCCTTTTCCGGTTATGGTTACTGTTGCTGTTCCCGGATTAATATGATTACTGTATGAAACTGTATAATCCGTTCCGTTAGTAAGTGTTATTCCGTTATACTTCACGGTAACAGAAGGTGTTATTCCTTTTCCGGTATATGTCTGTGCCGCAATACTGTCTATTGTTGCACGGCTGAGAGAGGTTGTTACTCTTACTTTTGCACGATTTGTTGTTGTAGTTTCGGTATATCCGTTCTTGGAGACTGTGACATTGCAGTAGTAGTATTTTTCTCCGTTTTTGCCTGTTGCAGGTACATATTTTGCGGATGTGGCATTGGCTATTGGGGTTCCTGAAGCGGTCTTTGAAACTGCTTCGTACCACTGGTATTTGTATGTTGCTGCAGAATCTATATTAGTTACTTTTGCAGTCAATTCAACTCTGCTGCCGATTTCTATATTTTTGTCACCGATAGACGATAATATTGGCTTATCAGGTTTTACGATGACTTCAGGTTCCTTGCCTATTATCAATGCCGGTGACTGGAACGCTGTCAATTCCCTTCCCGTACCCTGCAACGGATTTCTGGCATAAGCTGTTACCCTGACATAATATGTCTTGTTCTCATCATAATCCGGCATATTAAAAGTATTGGTATATGATTTATAATAGCCATCATTTACATCTTTTGATTCCGATATGTACACATGATACATTGTATCTATATGTCCATCAGGAAATGTATAAGCATCCCACTTAATTGTATTGGTATCTTTATTATATGTAAGATTAGCAATTGGCTCACCTCTTACATACATTGGGTTAAACGCTATTCCCTTTCCCTGTTTATAGACATTATCTTCTATCACGTACGGAATTATCTGATATGTCACCTGAGTGTTTTCTGCAATTGATTCCACATCATCAATGTATGAATCTACGTCTTTGGCATCTATTGTAACTGTATCCTGATTTGTTATTATACGTTTTACATAATATCCTGATGCATTTTTAACTTTGTCCCACGTAAGTTTAAATTTCTTGTATTCATCATTATTAATGTGTCCGTTTGTTGGATTATTAAGTTTTTTATTACCAACATAACGCGAACTTTTTGAAGATTCTATATCCTTACTTCCATCATTAAATACCGTAATGATGGAATAATAGTATGCCTTGTTATACTTTGGCACATTATTATCTGTATATTCATTTGTAACCGCGGATGCTATTTCAGAGTAATTTTCTCCATCTTCCGAGCGTAATACTTTATAGCCCTTTGCACCACTGATTTTTTCCCATTTAACAGAAATTCCTGTTCCTGTGGATTCAACATTAGTTATTCTCGTTCTTGGAATGTCTATTGATATTTTCTTTACCTGCGACGGAGAAATAGTATCCATGCCATGACTGTTGTTATAGGCTTTCACATAATAGTAATATGTCTTTCCAAAAGCAAGACCGGTATCGGTGAAGGTCACATCCGTTCCATTATATACAAGTGAATAGTCCGCGTCTCCCTCAGCTTTTCTGTAAAGTGCATACCCTGTTGCATCGCTTGTCTTTTTCCATGTAATAACTGCTTTATCAAGTCCCGACTGTTCAGTACCCGTTATTTCCGAAGCCTCTATATCTTTTTTAGCTGTAGTAAATGCTTTAATACAGAAGTCCGCATCCGGATATCTGTCATAACTGTTTTCATTAATATCCACCCATCTGTTGTAATAATACAGATAACTGTGTCCCGGTGTTGTGGAATTAACCACATCCCAATATATATGATCATTATCTGCGGTCTGATATTCACTTATTGAATAATTAATTCCTGAGGCATTATCAAAAGTAACTACAACGGAGAAAGTATCTCCGCGATGTAATGTAATACTTTCAGGAAGCTCCGTTGTATAATATCCGGCATAAGTTGTTTTTCCTGTATAGGATGTAAGCAAGGTTCCGTTCTCCGGGGTTATGGTGCCTGCTTTAGTATCTACTTTGTAAATGTCAATCGTGTATGAAAGATTAGAATTGCCAACAGCAAAAGCCACACTTCTAAGGATCTCGTCGGTGCTTCCGTTTACCTTGAATATATTGGCAAATTTCTTCTCGTTCTTATAAAACGAAGCATTATTCTGGATAAAATGATTAAAAATCGTGCTTCCGTCATACTGATAATTATAATCATATGTATCTGCCGGAACGATTTCATATATAACCGCATTCATATTCTGGATACTTGATTCATAGTATGACATCCAGAAATATCCGTTATTGCCGGCACTGCTGCCCCAGCTGTTCTTAATTAACCATGCTCCGTTTCCCGGAGGGGTCTCATAACCATTCGCAGCAAACAGGGATTTATCAATATTGTCATCCCAGCCTACAATGGTTACTTCATGTCCCGAACCTGTTGGTTCGGAGTAGTATACATACTTATCTGAATATTTCTGATTGGTGGTATATATTGTACTTACGGCACCGTTTTCAATAATTGCCTGCTTGACAAGGTCACGTTCCTTCATATTGATATACTTCTGGCCGGTTAAAATATATGACACATCTTCTGCCTTAAAGGTATATGTTGTTTCCTTCGTATTTTCCTTATCCGAATATAATGCTTCAGGAACACTTTTCTGATTCATAACACCCGCCCACTTGCTAAGGGTCTTAAAAGCATACTGGTCATTGCCACCATTAGCAAAAGAATATGTCATGTTATAATTGGTTGACTTATCGCCCGTTGTACCGCCAAGTGGGTCTGTAAATGTGCTGTCATTGAATGTCATATATGCAAGTCCGAATTCTGACAAATCTATATCATCCGGAGATGACACATATCCGTGGGATAATGCGTAGGATTCCATTGCAGCACACGCACCGTATGCCCAGCAGATTCCAAGGCTTCCCTGATCCTTGACACTTGTCACATAGCCTCTGTCCACAGATGAATATGACGACGGAATAGCCGTGCTCCTTGCTAATCCATAAAATATTGCCGAATTTGCTACATATCTGCTTATATTGCCTGAATTACCTACTAAAGGTGCTTCAAAGCTATGCAGTACTGCCCCCGAATTGCCACTCCTCGTATCTGCTTCAACAGTATCTTTTACATTATTAACACCCTCTGCCGCTTTCGTTCCCATCGCGGTGAAATTAACCGATGATGTTACAGTAACTGCGGAAATAAGGACAGCCAATAATCTGTTCATTCTTCCTGCCATAAATTATCCTCCATATTCTGTTTTCTCTTGTCCCGTCCCTTAAACTGATATTATTATACAATAATTCCGGCAGGATGTCACATACTTCTTAACCTTTTTATTAGCTCTTTTGTTGCAAGTGATTGTGGTTTTCTCCCATCATATAAAAGACATATCAGACGTTTTGGCAGCTTATCTTTTAATTTTATAACGGTTACATTCCCACCCATCATACTTTCCGGTACAAAACCTATTCCAAGTCCTGATTTTACCATTGGCATAACCTGGTCCGTAGTTGCCGCAATTACATTAGGTTTAATATCCATTCCTTTTTCTCTGAAAAGTTCCTCATAATACTCCCTTGTTGCTGTCCCTTTTGAAAGAAAAATAACAGGATATTTTTCCAGTTCCTTAAGGCTTATTTCTTTATTATCAGGTATTCCAAACATCTTATGTGCTACGGGATATTCCGTGAATTCACAAAGATTTTCACAGGATAAAGAATCATTTTTGTTAATATTTATGGGTGTGGTTACAAGCGCCAGCTCCACCTCATCATTTTTAAGGCTTTTTATCGCAGATGGTGTTGACTCATTGGTTATCTGGACCATGACATTGGGAAAATCTCTCCTGTAAGCAGCAAGCACCGGCAGAAGGACTTCGTGTAATGCTATCTCACTGACTCCGATTTTGACACTGCCACTATCCATTCTCTTAGTCTGTTCCAGTTCATGTTCCGCTAAGGATATCTGTTCAAAAGCAATATTCACCCTTTTAAAAAGCATTTCGCCCTCCCTTGTAAGCTTAATTCCTTTTCTCGAACGGTAAAACACCTGTACTCCAAGCTGTGATTCCAGATTGTTCATAGCCCTTGTTATATTGGGCTGGCTGTTATCCAGAGCCTCTGCCGCCTTTGTAAAACTTCCGAACTTCACAACATAATAAAATATCCTATAATAGTCATAAGTAATATTCATAAATCTCCTATATATCATTTTGATATGTTAAATATTATTTTTATACCTTTTACATATAGATATGTGATTATTATAATCTATTTCTAGAAATAATCAATGGTTCAGTTTTAAGTAGAAGGAGAAAAATTATGAACAAAGATTTAACAGTGGGAAATCCCGAAAATGTGCTGTGGAAATTCTGTATTCCGTTGTTCGGAAGCATTATTTTCCAACAGTTATACAACATAGCCGATTCATGGGTAGCCGGAAAATTCATCGGTGAAAATGCTCTTGCGGCTGTTGGCAACAGTTATGAAATCACTCTTATTTTTATTGCATTTGCATTCGGCTGTAACATAGGCTGTTCCGTAATTACGGCAAGGTTTTTCGGAAGCAAGGAATACGGCAATGTCAAAACATCTGTTTACACATCAATGGTAACAAGTGCAGCTATATGTCTTATACTTATGTTTATCGGAATATTTGCAGGTGGTGCTTTGCTTCATGCCATAGGTACTCCTACCAAAATTTACGATGATTCCAAATTATATCTTGATATATATGTATATGGTCTTCCTTTTGTATTTTTCTATAACATAGCCACAGGTATTTTCTCTGCTCTCGGTGACAGCAAAACGCCTTTCTATTTTCTTGCTGCATCCTCGCTTTCAAACATCGGCGTAGATATCCTTTTTGTAAAGGTATTCAATATGGGTGTTGCAGGTGTTGCATGGGCAACTTTCCTTTGCCAGAGTATAAGCTGTATACTTTCGCTTGTTGTAGTTCTTCGTCGTCTTCACAAAATCGAAACCGATGAGAAACATTACATATTCAATAAAAGCATTTTCGTACAGTTCATTATTATTGCAATTCCAAGTATTTTACAGCAGAGCTTCATATCAATCGGTAATATCGTTATCCAGAAAGTCATCAATGGATTTGGAACTGGCGTAATTGCCGGATATTCCGCAGGCGTCAAACTTAACAACCTTGTAATTACATCATTTACAACACTTGCAAACGGCGTCTCCAATTTTGCTTCCCAGAATATCGGTGCAGCAAAATTCGACCGTGTCAAAGCCGGTTTTAAGGCAGGTGTAAAATTAGTATGGTGCCTTTCACTTCCGCTTTGTCTATTATATGTCATATTTCCGAAGGCTTTACTTACCTTCTTTATCGATAATCCATCCGCTGAGGCTATAAGTTCAGGTTCAATATATCTGAGAATCCTTGCCCCATTTTATTTTGTAGTATCGGCTAAACTTGTAGCCGATGGTATCCTCCGAGGTGCAGGTCTTATGAAGCAATTCATGATTGCAACATTTACAGACCTTATATTAAGAGTTGTTCTTGCTATAGTCTTATCAAAGACAGCTCTTTTAAGTACCGGAATCTGGTGTGCTTGGCCAATCGGATGGACGGTTGCCACTGTCATATCTATCTTCTTCTACAGGCAGGGCAAATGGAAAGAATGTTAAAAATTTCTATGACGTTCTTTCCCTGATTACCAAAAAAAGAGTTCCGTGCATATAAGCTGCGGAACTCTTTTTTATTTTTTGCATTTTCTATATCTATCAAACACCCACCGTCAATTGGTTTTTCAGGACAATATATAATCTTTGATTGCTTATCAGATGAATTTATTGACAATAATTTACGTCTATCTTACAATTAGTACATCACATAAAATAAGGAAGACAATTACAATGGCTAAATTAAATTGTTTTGTTGCACAGTCAGGCGGTCCTACTGTTGCAATCAACTCCAGTCTTGCGGGAGTAATTAAGGGTGTCGCGGACTCGGAAATGTATGACACAATCTACGGTTCGGTTAACGGTATTCTGGGTATTCTTGATAACAGGATCCTTAATCTTTCAGAAAAAGTTCCTGATGATAAAGAACTTTTGTGCCTTAAGCACACACCTGCCATGTATCTTGGTTCATGCCGTTACAAATTACCGGATTACCACAGGGATGACAGCGATTACAAGAGAATTTTTGAACAATTCAAGCGTTATAATATAGGAGCATTTTTCTACATCGGCGGCAATGATTCCATGGACACTGTGCTTAAGCTTTCGGAATATGCTTCTTTAATAGGCAGTGATGTAATAATAATCGGTATACCAAAGACCGTTGACAATGACCTTATGGTAACAGACCACACACCGGGATTTGGTTCCGCTGCAAAATATGTTGCAACCTCCCTTCTTGAAATTGCACATGACACATTTATTTATGCGGTAAAAAGTGTAACCATAGTTGAAATAATGGGAAGGGATGCCGGATGGCTTACCGCCTCATCCGCACTTGCAAGAAATGGTTATAATACCGCACCTCACTTTATTTATCTGCCTGAGGTTCCTTTTGACAAAGACAAATTTATTGAAGATGCCAAAGAATTTCTTAAAACCAATAATAACCTTATTGTTGCAATTTCCGAAGGTATACGAGATAAAGCCGGCAACTATATAAGTGCCGGAGACTGTGTAGCCGACCATTTCGGTCACAAGATGTTAAGTGGTGCCGGACAGGCTCTTGCTGAAATCGTAAAAGAAGAAATCGGTGTTAAAGTCCGTTCTGTAGAAGTCAATGTATTACAGCGTTGTGCAGCCCATGAAGCTTCAAAGACAGACCTTGACGAAGCTTTTAATTCCGGTCATAAGGCTGTAGAGCTTGCCGAAGCAGGTGTTACCGCTTCAATGGTTACAATGACCCGTTCAAGCAACGCCCCTTATACCATTGAATACGGCTATGCCAGAATTGCAGGAATTGCCAATGAAGCCAAGTCCGTTCCTGTTGAATGGATTAATGAACGCGGTAATGACGTAACCGCTGAGATGATTGACTACTTAAAACCACTTATTGAAGGAGAAGTTACACTCACATATAGAGACGGAATTCCTGTATATATGGATGTAAGTCATCTTAAACCGGGAGTTCTACCTGTAGAAAAGAGATAAATTTACACAAAAAGAGCGTTACCACTATTTGAAGTGGTAATGCCCTTTTCTATATTCTATTTATTAAACAGGCTCTCTGCATAATACACCGATTGCATGGCGTCTTTTCCATAAAAATCTGCTCCAATCATATCTGCATATTCCTGAGTGAGAACTGCACCGCCAACCATTATCTTACAATCGGGACATTTTTCCCTTAAAAGTTTTATGGTTGCTTCCATATTGACTACAGTAGTAGTCATAAGTGCACTAAGTCCTACAAGTTTGGCATCGTTAGCTATTACAGCATCAACAACATCCTCAGGTGGAACGTCCTTTCCAAGGTCTATTACATTATAGCTGTAATTCTCAAGGATAACCTTCACGATATTTTTTCCGATGTCATGGATGTCACCCTTAACGGTTGCAATAACAACTGTTGCTTTCTTTTCTTCAGAGCTTCCGCTCTTTTTCATGTATTCCTTAATTGCCTCAAAACCGGCTTTGGCAGCTTCAGCACTCATAAGTAACTGAGGAAGGAACATTGTTCCCTTTTCAAAACCTTTTCCCACAATATCAAGTGCAGGCACAAGATCTCCGTTAATTATATCCATTGGTGCTTTAGTTTTAAGGAGTTCAACGGTTTCTGTGTATGCATTTTCTTTAAGTCCCTTGACAATACAATCCGAGAGACTGAAATTTGCCGTTGTCTTAGGTTTTGTTTCTGCTGTTTCAGGTGCCACTGCGTATTTTTCAATATATTTTGTACACTGGCTGTCATTACCTGAAAGAACCATATATGTATCGTAAGACTGCATCATCGCCTTTGCATTAGGATTAATTATACCTGCCGACAATCCTGCCTGAAGTGCCATGGTAAAAAATGTTGAAGTAATGAGTTCTCTTTGTGGCAGTCCAAAAGAAATATTTGATACGCCGAGAACCGTTCTTCCGCCTCTTGCTTTAATTTCACGGACAGTATCAAGGGTTATATTAGCCGATTCATTATCCGTACTCATTGTCATTGTGAGCGCATCTATAACTATATCTTTAGCTTTAATTCCGTAAGTTGCCGCAGTGGCATATATCTTTTCGGCAATTTTAATTCTGCCCTCTGCGGTATCAGGTATTCCATCCTCATCAAGGCAAAGTGCAACAACCGCACCGCCGTATTTTTTTACAAGAGGAAATACCTGTTCCATAACTTCCTTCTTGCCATTAACAGAATTGACCATCGGCTTGCCGTTGTAGATTCTCATAGCAGTTTCCATTGCATTCATATCAGTTGTATCAATCTGAAGAGGAAGATCAAGAATACTTTGCAGTTCAAAAACAGTATCTTTCATCATTGCTGTCTCATCTATTTCCGGAAGTCCGACATTAACATCAAGAATGTGTGCTCCCGAATCAGCCTGTTTAGTTCCCTCTTCAAGGATATATGTCATATTGTGGTCACGTAATGCCTGTTTAAACTTGGATTTACCTGTAGGATTAATTCTTTCTCCGATAATTACGGGCACTTTTCCAATTTCTACCGGATGGGAATATGAAGACACAAGCGTAATATCTTTTTCCACAATAGGAATCGGCTTTAAATCCTTACATCTGTCGTATGTTGCCATGATGTGTTCAGGTGTTGTTCCACAGCATCCGCCGATAATCCATGCTCCGTCTTTTACAAGAAGCTCCATATAACCGGCAAATTCTTCAGGTCCTACATCATAAACCGTTCTGCCATTTTCAGATCGTGGAAGTCCGGCATTAGGATTGATAATAAGCGGTACAGAAGCGTATTCTGCCATTTCTTCAAAAATAGGTTTCATCTGTTCAGGTCCGAGTCCGCAGTTCATTCCTATAGCATCAACATTAAGCCCTTCAAGAAGTGCTACGACTGCTGCCGGAGTTGCTCCTGTAAGCATTTTATGGCTTTCATCAAAAATAACGGTCGCAAACACAGGAAGATCTGAATTTTCTTTTGCGGCAAGAACAGCCGCCTTAAGCTCATAGGTATCACTCATTGTTTCAATAAGGATGAGGTCCGCCCCCGCTTTGTCGCCTATTCGTACAATTTCCGCAAATACATCAACCGCATCAGCAAAATCAAGGGTTCCCATAGGTTTTAATAATTTGCCGCAGGAGCCTATATCAAGTGCCACATAAGCCTTTTTACCTGTTTCGGCAACAGCTTTCTTAGCATTGGCAATACCCGCTGTAATTATTTCTTCAAGATTATCAAACTTAAATCTGTTAGCGCCGAAAGTATTGGCATTAATAATATCCGCTCCGGCATTGATATATGCCTTATGAATATCTATCAAAATTTCCGGTCTGGTAAGGTTCCAGGTCTCAGGAAGCTCTCCCGGTTCAAGACCTCTTTCCTGTAAAAGGGAGCCTAGTCCGCCGTCAAAAAATAATATTCTTCTGCCTAATTCATCAAGGATGTTCATAAATATTCTTCTTTCTTATCTTCTATATTGGCATTCGGCATTACCACAGGCTTCACAGCCCTCCAAATGGCATTTTGTATCTATTTTACTAAGTCCCATAATGGCGGATACCGACTTTTCAGGAATCATTATTCCCCCTTCAGACAAAGTAATCCCTATTAATTTGGTGGCATTTATTGCATTAAGGAATTTTCCCTGATGACTTAATGCAAAATCTCCATATCCCGGACTGAATCTCGGTCTGACGTACAATCCCTCTTTTTTAACCTTTGCGGTTATGTCATTCTGACAGTCATTACAATAATCTTCGATTGCAGCTGCCGCCGCAGCCTGAATTACCGCAGCTTTGGCTATGTCAAGTTTAAGTGCTTTATTAAGAAGGCGGTCAACATCTGTTCCTAACGTTGCCGCAAAAAGAACGGCCTCACTACAGCCTCTTAAATTTTTTGCAAGATTATGGCTTTCAATGGTGAGGCCTGCTACAGATATCACGTCATCTTCTGATATAAAAACATCAAAGCGCCTGTAAACATTTTTGGGTTTGGCAGCCGCTTCAACTTCCTTTATGCAGTTATTAATTAATTCCATTACCTTGTCATCAGGAATATTCTGTCCGTATCCAAGGTAACGGATTACTTCTTTTCTGGTTATCATTTATTTAATAATCTCCGAAAGATTCTTCTGGATTCCCGCTGCTACTTCCGGCTTATTCATTGAATATACATGAATATGATTTATTCCATTGGCGATTAAATCAATAATCTGGTCTGTGGCATAAGCAATTCCCGCCTGCTGCATTGCCGCTGGATTAGTCCCGAAATGGTCCACAAGATTTCTGAATCTCTCAGGCATATTACTGCCTGAAAGTTTAAGTGCATTAGCAACCTGCGTAGCTCTTGTAATAGGCATTATTCCGGGTACCACAGGTACAACGATACCCTGTTCCCTTATCCTGTAAAGGAAATTATAGTAGATATTATTATCGAAAAACATCTGTGTTGTAAGGAATTCACAACCTGCCTCAATCTTTTTCTTAAGGTTACCGATATCTTCCTTCTTATTAGCTGCATCAACATGTCCCTCAGGGTAGCATGCTCCTCCTATGCAAAAACTATCGCCGGCGTATTCTTTTATTTCTGATATAAGCTCTGACGCATATCTGTAATGTGCAAAAGGGTCTCCGTCATAATCTTTAGGTCTGTCGCCTCTTAATGCAAGAATATTCTCAATTCCTTTAGTTTTCATGGCATCAAGAGATTTATGTATATCATCTTTATCCGCACCTGCACAGGTTAAATGTGCAATAGTGCATACATCGTATCTTTTCTGGATATCACCGGCAATATCTAAGGTGCTCTTACTTGTGCTTCCTCCGGCTCCGTAGGTAACACTCATATATGCAGGCTTCAATGCGGCAACATTCATTGCAGCATTATAAATTGATTCATAATTAGCTTCTGACTTGGGCGGAAAAACCTCAAATGAAACCGTTACTTTATCTGATTTGAGCAAATCAATAATCTTCATTGGTTCTATATCCTTTCAGGTAATGACGGATTATCTTTTTCTTCCAAGTATTCTGAGCAGATGGAGGAAAAGATTGGTTATATCAAGATAAATTGATATTGCACTGTCTACCGCATTGTCCACAGTCTTGATATATCTTTGTGCAACGTAATAATCGTATCCGATGTAGAGACTGAAAATTACTGCTCCAATCCATGAATAAATGTAAGAATCAATACCAAGGAATGTCATTACTATTCCGGATAAAACAAGCCCAATCAGTCCTGCGAACAATAAACCGCCGATTCTTGAGAAAAAGTTAGGATATATTATGCTTAAAGAAATCATACATCCTGTAATTATCGCGGTAAAAAGAAATGCAAGTCCTACTTCTTCCGCTCCTATTCCGCCGTAATATGAAACAACGGAAGCCACAACAAGCCCTACCGGCACAACTACCATGTTATATCCGATAAAACTGACAACCGGACTCTTACTCTTATATGAAATTACCTGACCGCCAAATGCCAATGCAAAATATGCAATAAGGAAAATAAACGGATTAACGCTTGCAACAAAATCACCGCAAAAAGCACAAAGAACAACGTTCATTGCCACTCCCCATAACACTGTTGCTCCCAGTGTAAGGTTGTATATTCTGTCTGAAACAATTACATCACCACTGTGAAAAACCTGCATCTCGGCTTTTCTTTCACTTGCCATACTCATATCAATATCCTCCTGATTTTTTAAAAAATTATAACATAATTATTTTATCACTGCTATAGAAAATTCTTCCATTATACCGTCAAATATCTTATCGGATAAAAGATTACTCCTGCCGGCAAACTCTTCCAAGGTCACTCTGTCACCTTTTCCATGCAGAATAACAGTCACTTTGCCATCACCTTCACCACAACAGTATATAATTATATTATTCTCATCATCTGTCCTGTATTCGGTTATTGTGCCCTGTGCTATATCTTTATATTCCTTACGGATTGCAATAAGCTTTCTGTACAGACTGTATGTATCTTCATCCTGATATTTGGAATCCCACAACATTCCACGTCTGTTGTCAGGGTCATTTCCCCCTCCGATTCCATATTCGTCTCCGTAATATATAAAAGGCATACCGGGTAAAAGCAGCGACATTGCCGCAGCAAAACATTGTTTTTTCCTATCATTACCGCACATTGCAAGAAAACGCGGAGTATCATGTGTATCAATCAAATTCCACAACACATTGAATATCTGTGATGGAAACATTCCTCTTATATGTCCTATGTCTTCAACCGCTTCGCTTGCAGTTATACTGCTGTCCATAACATAATCTTTTACCAGACGCCAGAAGCTGTAATTCATTATGCTGTCCCATTCATCACCGTCAAGATAATCCCTGCCGTGCTGCCAGTCTTCTCCAACAATAAGGGCATCTTTTTTGACACTGCGGATTGCTTTTCTGAATTTTTTCATAAATGAATGGGAAATCTCATCTCCGACATCAAGTCTCCAGCCGTCTATGTCACATTCCTCAATCCAGTACTTGCCTACGTTGGTAAAATATTCTGCCGTTTCATCATTGGACATATTAAGTTTTGGCATTCCTCCATAATATGCAAAAGTAAGATATCCCGGAATTTTAGTTCCAGAACCCATATTGATGGGATATTTTTCTATATAATACCAGTCATAATACCTGGAACTGCTGCCATTCTTCATTACATCCTGAAAAGCAAAAAAATCGGTGGCTGTATGATTAAAAACTCCGTCAAGTATAACCTTCATACCCATTTCGTGGCATTTTTCCACAAGCTCTTTCAGGTCTGCCTTAGTTCCCAGATCAGGAGATATCTCATAATAATCTACAGTATTATATTTATGTGTTGACGGAGATTTAAAAATCGGCGTGAGATATAATATATCTATTCCAAGTTCCTTAAGATGGTCCAAAGTATTAATTATTCCTCTTAAATCACCTTTAAGGTCTGTTTTGTCTCCTATTGGTGCTTTATACCAGACATTCTCCGGTACATGCTTTGTTGTAGCATATCTTGCAGGAAAAATCTGATATACAACCTTACCTGCCGCCCAATCAGGGACATCAATTCTTTCTTCTTCCCTTAACTTGCATGTGCAGTTATACATTCTGTCAATGTCTGTTATCTCATTTCCGGAAAAATATTCACTTCCGATGAATACTTTTTCTCCGTCATTTCCTGTTATTTCAAAATAATATCTTATACATCTTATGCTGTAATCAAAGTACACCGTTGTCTCATAATAATCGCAAAGCCTGTCTGTTGCGATTTTTTTCATCATATGTGCCTGCTTCGTATCTTTTACTTCAGGCTTCATATACTTATCCAATGTATGAAGTACAATTTCCGATACATCGCTTTTTTTAGTCTGTATTCTAAATAAAAAACCGTTATTTCCAACTGATAAGCAACATCTTTTATCTGCTATATGTCTTATTGCTGAAAGTTCCATATCTACTCCTTAAAAAACATTCTTTAGGACAGCTTATTTCCCGCAAAGATATCTTTTTTCAAAAAATCTTTGATTAACTCCACATATCCAAGGCCCGTTTCTCTACCTATCATATATACCCTGTCTATCTCTTCGGTTCTGGTCTCCATACTTCCTATATTAAGAGCTTCCGGTGGTCTGATTACCAGCACTTTTCCTTCTTTTTCCCTGCTCTCAATGTAGCTGATTGTGTCATTATATCTGAAATGTCTGTCTCCCATTGATTTTACCATATTAGGATACTTGTGTAAAAAGATTTTTGCTATCGGCATAAATTTATTTTTTTGTTTTACATAATGCAGGGGCTGGGTCAGTATTACAACATTCCGGTCAAATCCCTGCTCTTCCATAAATTTAAGTGGTATTGAATCTCCTATTCCCCCATCTAACAGATTATGCCCATTAATATTCACCACTCTGGACACAAGGGGCATGGATGCAGATGCTCTGAGCCATTCAATATCTTCCCGCTCTCCGTCACTGCATTTATGATATACAGCTTTTCCCGTAACAACATCAGTTGCCACCGCATAAAATATCATTGGATTAGCCTTAAAGGCTTCCTTATCAAAAACGTCCAGTTTTTCCGGTATTTCATGGTAACAGAAATCCACATCATAGGCATTTCCCGTTTTTCTGAATGATTTCATGCTTCCGTATCTGTAATCTTTGCAATACTGCCTCGTATACCTATAGGCTCTCCCAATCTGTTCTGACTTATAATTACATCCAAGCACAGCTCCCGCCGATACGCCGATTGCCCCATCAAAGGTTATCCCTGCCTCCTGCATCACATCTATAACTCCGCAGGTAAACATACCTCTCATTGCTCCGCCTTCCATTATCAATCCTGTCTTCATTGATTCTCACCATCCAATTTATTTTAGTCCTAAAAAGTCTAACAGTCCCTCACATCCTTCTACCACATCTTTATAGGTCTCGTCAAATCTGCCCGTATACCATGGGTCTGCAATGGGTCTGCCCGGTTTTCCTGCAAAATCCATCAGGAGCCTAATTTTATTATCTTTGTCGGGTCCCGTTATCATTATTGTATTTCTTATATTATTACCATCGGCACACAATAAATAATCATAATATCCGTAATCTTCTTTTGTTACCTGCCTTGCCCTTTTCCGGGTAAAATCGGTATATCCCGTCTTTCCTATCCCGTGCTTCAAAAGTTCTTTCTGTGCCGGTGGGTAAACCGGATTCCCTTTGCCGTTCCATATCTCTTCCGTGCTGGTGGCTGCTGATGCTATCTCAAGAAGGTCTTTCAAACCCCGCTTCTCAGCCATGTCTTTTAAGATATATTCTGCCATGGGGGAACGGCAGATGTTGCCGTGGCAGATGAAAAGTACTCGTATACTCATATAAACTCCTTTCAAAAGGCGCTTTTCTGCTGCCATTTGCAGCGTTTTGCGCAGTGTTAATTCTTCTTTATGTATCGGTTATTTCTGTACATAAAATGCAAAACTTAGCAAAATATTGCAAGATGTGTACAGCAATCGTAGTAGAAACGGAGTAGATAGCGGGTGGAGTTACTACTGACTTTTCTCACTTGAAAGCGATTGAATTCTTTCATCAATGAGAATATTAACATTGTCTCCGACAAAAGCCTTAAATGGGAATCCATCAACATCTATTATTTCAGATTTTAATGATACTTCTACACCCAGACGCTTGCTATCATTTATTATTCTATAATCAAAAAGAGACTCTGCGCTCCCTTTTGCTTGTTTAATACAAGACAGAAGTTCTTTTTCAGTTGATACTCGTGGTAAAATTCCAAGTATCAATGCTAATTCACTTAATAGCTCTTTCTTTACCGCAAAACTTTCATCTACCGTTTTATCAAGTGCAGCAAATTGTAAAGAACGAACAATGTCGGAGAATTGAGCATATATTTGTTCATTACTTTTTTCTTCCCAATAACTAACTTCATTAGCAGCTGCAGACGGCTTTCCATTTAACGTTGTATTCGGTGAAAAAGCGTAATAACTTTCCACCGCCCCCCGTCGAAGAATAAAACATCCTAAATTTTCTAAAATATCAAATAGCACATTAATTCTCTTTTTGAGACTTGTCCACTCATGTGAATCTGGCCAAGTTGCTAGTTCATCTGCACTCACCGTAAACAACTGCGCAACCAATGCACGACGAATAATTTTATCATCTTCTGCTTCTGGATCTCGGTTTACCCAATACGGGTGCTGCTTATAAATCATTACCATATTTTCTTTTTGGGATTGAACTAATTCATCTATTTTTGTCTTTATATCCCTAATCATACTTTGAAGATCCCCATTTCCATAATCATTAGCAATTTCAGTTGCTTCAGGTAATACCGCGAACAAATTAATAATATTATTATCATCTGTAAAACCATCTAAATCTGTCAAGACACATACTTCTTTACCAATTAATCGAAATAGCTTTGTAATAACAGGAAACTGTCCTTTTCCTTCAATCGGAATGATTTGTGAACCTGCCACATCAAGATTTAAGTTAAGTCTATTGCAGAGATATCGACATAAAATCATATCGCTAGATCCTTCAATAAGCATTACCTTTTTTGCAAAAAAACCTTCACTATATATAAGGCTCATTCGTAAAAGAAATTCTTTCAATTTTACGTTATTCAATTCTGGGGTATCTGGCGAAATTTGTTTAGGTAATGCATCTTTTCTAAAAAACACAAAGTTGCACAACTCAGATGCAGTATTTAATTCGATCATCTCTGCAGAATGGGTTGAAATAATAATAGTTTTATTGTATCTTTTTGCAGCACTTTTCATCTCACGAAGAAGATATGATTGTAATTGCGGATGCAAAGATACTTCTGGCTCATCAATTAATAATACTTCAACCACTTCATCAAATAGGGCAGCCAAAATTGAAATAACATTAACTAATCCACTTGCTTCTGCTGCAACCGAGTATTCTTGCTCACTATCGGTCTTTCCAAAAAACACCTTCATATGTCCAGCATCCCAGCGAATAAAAATATTTCTATTAAATAACACTGATAACCTCTCAGATACCTTAATAAAAACATCCTTTCGTTCGTCCATTGCAAAGAAATCTCCACTTGCAGTTTCAATTTGTAAACGAGCACGTTTTGTCGCTTGATCTCCAAGTGTATAATCATCAATGGTATAACTGTATTGATTTGTTTTTGATCTATACTGTTCCATATTTCCAATTCTATTTGATGATAAATATCGGACCTTATTGCCACCTAACTCACTTTTCATAATATCCCTTATTTTTTTCAATGTTTGAGTCTTTCCGGAAGCATTTGTACCAACCAATATTGTTAATCCCGAATACAGTGTTATTTGAACCTCTTGGTTGCCAAAAATCTTTTCCACGTTAAAATGTAATGTATGAGGATATTCCATAGTAATCACCTTGTCTTTCTCACATAAATTATATAATACTATTTCTTCTTTGATATATTTCTACTGGCGTTATTCAACGGATTTATTGTACCATATTTATACAAGATTCTCTATACAAAAAACGCCCTGTAACCGCAAAGCGTCTTTCGTTTTTTCTATAATCATATTGCCTTAAACATCCTTTGCGACACCAGCTTCTCCCCCCCGTGTCTGTTCCAACTCCTTTCTGGCATTCTGCAGGTCTTCCATCCGTTCCAATTCTTCCTCGGCATCATCGAATCCGATATGCGTGTACACATTCATTGTGACTGATATATCCGAATGCCCCATGAGGTACTGCAACGTCTTAGGATTCATTCCCGATTTTGCCATATTCGAACAATAGGTATGTCGGCATACATGAGGCGTAATATTCGGCATCTGCACCCGATAGATATCGTTGTACCGCTTCACTATGTGGTTAAGGCGATGTTCCCAATGCATTGCCACTAACGGCAGTCCTTTGTCATCCAAAAACAGGAACCCGGTATATCCATCCACCACTTTTTCTACCTTTGGTTTCTCCCGGTCCTCGATGACGGCTTGAAAGCATTTTGCAATATCCTCTGTTACCGGAAGTTTTCTTGTTCCGGCGGAAGTCTTTGTTGGCTCAATCACTAAAGTCATATCAGATAACCGTTGAAGCTGATGATCTATATTCACAATCCTGTTCCCTAGATCAATATCCTTAATTGTAAGACCACAAAATTCCGAGATGCGCATACCTGTATGAAAAAGTATGTACACAACTTCATAATACTTGCAGTATACATTATCATCATGAACAAATTTAAGAAATTTTCGCATTTGATCCCGCGTTAACGCTTCCCTGGTAACACTGTCATTCACCACCATTCCCGCAAGTTCAAATCCAAATGGATTTTTATGGAGCACATCGTCATCCACCGCCATTTGAAAAGCCGGCCTTAATACGCCTCGGACTGTTTTCACTGTACTATATCTTTTTCCATCCTGCTGCAGCTTTATCAGAAACAGCTTTGCATCTGAGGTTTTGACATCGCCAATTTTCTTATAATAAAAATCTTCTTTCTTCATAAGGTTCTTTACAAAATTGTAATTGGCTTTTGTATTGGGCTTTACGCCAATTCTAGTAGAAAGATATCGTTCCACCAGTTCCTCTACTGTCATACTTCTTCCTTCTGGATGCATTTGAGAATCCAAATCATATCCTATTTGCTTTTCAAGTTCTCTAAGTGATAAGCATGGTTTCTTTCCTGCTGGAAGTTTATCTGTTGATTCAAGGCGCCAGCTATATACAAAATGCGCCTTGCCATTTGGATGATTGATACAATGTCTCAACCATGTTACGCGTTCTGCTTCGTTCCAAGTAATTTGAAAACAGCACACTACGATGTAATATCACTCATGGCTACACCGCAAGGACGCCCTGTTGCTATTATGAGAAGTAAAATACCATCAGAATATGGTTGGTGTATTTTACGCGGATTTTCCACTATATTCTTTGCAAGCAGATTAGCCGCAGAAAATTATTGTAACAATCATCATTTCACAGATTTTAAAGGAGGTAGAAAACATGAGTAAGTTTATTTTCCCATTACAGGCATCAACAATTGATGAAAAATATCACAACTATTATGGAGAATTCAGCGAGGCATCTCTATTGAAAGATGGCAACTATGAATTGGGGATTTCGGAATGCCGTAGTGGTCTGTTCCATCTTGAAGGCTTTTCACAGGAAAAGATTCCTGCTGCCAAACATCTGCAGATTATCTGTCCGCACCATTGCCAGCATGAACTTGAAGCAATTAACCATAACACGCTAATCTGTAGTCAGTGCAATCCAAGACTGGCCAATATCGAAGGAGGTATGTATTAACATCAAACAATTATAATTATGAATTCAGCAATGTAATCAGAAACAAAAAAAGAAATGAGGAAATTTTATCTGAAGGATATGACAAATCTTCTGACAGTTATATGTTTCCTTCTGGTAGTTTCAACGACTTTTCAGATGCCGTTGTAAAAGAGAACTTATTCCGCAGACTCGGAACTGTTCTTCATGCCCCAACCAAAGAAGGTCTCATCCAAACAGTATTCTCTACTGCTAATGCAGCTATTGTAGATGAAGCTACTGCCTTTCCAGAGGATAACGATTCTTTTGACAAAGCATCCTTTTCTTCTTACAAGGTGGCTGCTGTATCAAAATTAAATAACCGATTCATCGAGGATATGCACTTCAATGTAGAAAAGTATTTAACAAATGAATTTGCTCGTAGATTTGGTAGAACCGAAGAACAGGTTTTCATCAACGGAACCGGTATTAGCAAGCCATCCGGCCTTTTAATGACCGCCGAGACATGACGTTCTATCGATACTACCGAGAGTTTATCTTATGATGATATTATCGCTTTGTATTTTGTAACGAAGCCTGAATTCAGGAAAAATGGTGTCTGGTTAATGAATGACAATACTGCATTAACCCTCAGAACATTAAAAGACAAGGATGGCAATTACCTGTGGCGACAGTCTGATGACACAATCCATAGCAGGCCAGTGGTTATCTCGCCATATATGCCGGATATAGCAGCCGGCAGTATTCCTGTTGCATTTGGCGATTTGTCCTATTTCTGGATATTAGAACGACAGCCACTGTCCGTAAAGATCTTAACTGAACTGTATTCTCGCGAGAATTTGACCGGTTATGCTGCTTATGAACGTATCGACGGTAGGCTCATCCGTCCAGAGGCTGTTCAGCTTCTTTCAATAAAATAATACAGGGCGTCTCTGCGACACCCTGCACCAAAGAATCGTATTATTTTATACTTTGCGAAACGCTGAATTTTCAGAAAGATTTTGAAGAAGAATCCGGCGAGCAACTTTGCTGTCGTCTCCGATGAATCCCAAGCGTAAAATGAAACATCGAAATGCATATTTTTCATTCTCAACTTCTTTATCCTTCAGCGATACTCGCTTTAGTTTTATTGCTAATTCGCATAATTTGGTAATAAATTCTGTATATGCATTCACAGCATCCGGCTCAGACGCAAGTGGAAACCAGGGAAATGAAACCTGATTCTGGGTAATAACAACCTCCAACTGCTCTGCTCGGAATGCATGTTTAAAAAGTGTTTGTTTTCCTTCTATCAACTTCTGCAAATTTTACAGCTTATCATCTGTAAACATGTTTCTTGGAACTGATATGCTTAATACATCTGCATCCACAGTTTCATCCTCTGGCAGCTCTGATTGTTGTATGGGCTCACCTTTGTAAAACCGTTCTAAAATCAAGTCCAATTTACTTTCTGACAAAT
>ERZ827490.2305-NODE-2305-length-20935-cov-7.673994_pt1 | contig 20935 bp, 19 predicted proteins | sample MGYA00519770_ERZ827490 | MGnify/ENA primary metagenome ERZ827490 (study PRJEB31778, sample SAMEA3449324) | human gut metagenome | biome: human gut; feature: human-associated habitat; material: faeces | place: United Kingdom | collected 2010/2012 ...
AAGTGAAATATTAACCTTTCACATGCAAAAAAGCGGCCATTTTGCCGTATTAGTGAAAGGACTTTACTGATCCCGCCAAAATTCCACGAAAGGAGCCGAAAGGGTATGGAAAAAATCGATATCTCCTCGATGACACTCCCGGCCCTCACCGAATGGGTCACCGGCACACTGGGGGAGCCTAAATTCCGCGCCGGACAAATTTACCGGTGGATCCACCAAAAACGGGTCGGCTCCTTTGCCGAAATGACCAATCTTTCCACCGCCCTGCGGAAAAAGCTGGAGGAGCGTGCTTTTCTCACGGTGCTTACCACCCGGCGGCGGCTGGAAAGCAAGCTGGATGAAACCGTGAAGCTGCTGCTGGAGCTGCCTGACCAGAACTGCGTGGAAGCCGTTCTGATGCGGTACGAGCATGGGCTGAGTCTCTGCATTTCCACCCAGGTGGGCTGCCGCATGGGGTGCAAATTCTGCGCCTCCACGCTGGGAGGGCTGGTACGCAGCCTGACCCCAGCCGAGATGCTGGGAGAAGTCTATGAGGCGGAGCGGCAGGCGGGAGAGCCGATCTCCTCGCTGGTGCTGATGGGCATAGGCGAGCCGCTGGATAACTACCGCAATGTACTGGATTTTTTGACGATACTATCCTCGCCGGAGGGCAGAAACCTGAGCCTGCGGCATGTTTCGCTTTCCACCTGCGGCCTGTGCGACCGCATTGACGAGCTGGCGGAGCTGGGGCTGGGGCTGACCCTTTCCATCTCGCTGCACGCGGCCGATGATGAGACCCGCAGCGGCATTATGCCGGTGAATAAGCAGTACAACATTGCCCGGCTGATGCAAAGCTGCAAAAATTACTTTGCCAAGACCGGCCGGCGCATCAGCTACGAATATGCCCTCATCGCCGGGGTGAATGACAGCCCGGCCCATGCCGAGGCGCTGGCGAAGCTGCTGGGCGGGCAAAACTGCCATGTGAATCTGATCCCGGTGAACCCGGTGGCGGAACGCGGCACCAAACGGCCGGATAAAGGAGCGGTGCAGCGCTTCGCGGCCCGGCTGGGGGCGCTGGGGCTGAACGCGACCGTCCGACGGGAGCTGGGCAGCGATATTGCCGCGGCCTGCGGCCAGCTGAGAAGGGCGGAGGCCGGGAAAGCTGGAGACGGTACGAAGTGACGAGGAATGAGCGCCGGGGAGCGGCCGCCCGGTGAGGGCCGCGAGACGGCGCGGAGGCTGTGGGGGTGCTGGGAGCGGCCCCCTGTAAAGGCCGGGCGGGGACAAAGCCCGGACAGACGGAAAACTTCCCGAGGAGGGGAAAAGAAAGATGCTGCATATCTACGGAGCGACAGACCGCGGAATGGTGCGGGAAACCAATGAGGATCGCTTTGCCGGGGAGGTATTTGACCAGGGAAGCGGCTATGCCGTCGTATGCGATGGCATGGGGGGCGAAGTTGGCGGCGGAATAGCGGCCGGCATTGCTGCCGAGGAGGTGCGCCGCATGATCGAAAGCAGCCTGCGGTCCCACATGGAGGAACGCAGCCTGCGGCTGCTGCTGGAAACGGCCATCGCCGGGGCCAACCGGGCGGTATACACCCGCAGCGGCCAAAGCGGCGGGGCCCTGACCGGCATGGGCAGTACCCTTTGCGCCGCCGTCATCAGTGATGGGGTGGCGCTGGTGGCCAATGTGGGCGACAGCCGCTGCTACCTGCTGCGGCAGGGGGAGCTGATCCAGGTGACCGAGGACCACACCGCGGTGGCGGTACTGCTGCGGCAGGGCCTGCTGAGCCCCGAGGAAGCCGCCCATCACCCGGACCGGCACGCCATTACCAGGGCCATAGGGGTGGAGCCGGAGGTCCAGCCGGACTACACCGTGATAGACCTGCTGCGGGGAGACGCCCTGCTGCTGTGCAGTGACGGATTGTATAATACCCTGCCGCCCGGGGAGCTGGCCGGCACCCTGCAGGAGATTCTGCAGGGTGGGGATATCCATACATTGATAGCGAAAGCCAATGCCGCAGGCGGACCGGATAACATCACCGCCGTACTGATCCACAACCGCTGAGAGGAGAACGAAACACATGGAAAATATACTGGGAACCAAGCTGGCAGACCGCTACCTCATAGAGGAGCTGGTGGGGGTAGGCGGCATGTGCAATGTCTACCGGGCCTTTGATGCTGAGGCGCTGCGGACCGTGGCGGTAAAAATGCTGCGGGATGAATATGCCGCCGATGAGGAGTACCTGCGGCGCTTCCGCAATGAGAGCCGGGCCATCAATGCCCTTTCTCACCCCAATATCGTCAAAATTTATGATGTGGTGCTGGATGTACCCAACCCCTACCTGGTGATGGAGTATGTCAGCGGCATCACCCTGAAGGAGTATATCGAGCGGAAGAAGCCCATCCCCGGCAAAACGGCCGCCAATATCGCCGGGCTGGTGCTGACCGCCCTGCAGTGTGCCCATGAAAACGGCATCGTCCACCGGGATGTCAAGCCGCAGAATATCATGGTGACCGAAAAGGGCGAGGTAAAGGTGATGGACTTCGGCATTGCCCGCTTTGCCATGAGCCAGAGCCGCACCATTGACGGCAACGCCATCGGTTCGGTCCACTATATCAGCCCGGAGCAGGCCCTGGGCGACGCGGTGGATCAGCGCACCGATATCTACTCGGTGGGTGTTATCCTTTTTGAGATGCTGAGCGGCAGGCTGCCCTTTGACGGGGAGTCGCCCATCAGTGTGGCGCTGCAGCAGGTGGAGCAGAACCCCAAGGCGCTGCGGAGTCTGAATCCCAATGTGCCGGTGGGTCTGGAGCAGATCACCCTGCACGCCATGGCCAAGGACCCCGACTGCCGCTACCAGAACTGCGGTGAGATGATAGCCGACCTGCGGAAGTGGCTGACGGACCCCAAGACAACCTTCCCGGCGTATACCGCCCGGGCGGCCAAGCCGGCGAAAAAGAGCGGCGAGGGTATTGGCATTATGCCCAAAAAGCAGGGCGTCATGGCCTCTCAGAAGGCCGCAAAAACTGGTGAAAATAACGAAAAGAAAAGGCTGCGAGACCGGCTGACCACCCCACTTTCCAAGCTGTTTGCGGTGACCTGCGGCGTAGTGGTGGCTTCCCTGCTCTTTGTGCTGGTGATGTTCCAGATCTATCAGCCCTTTAAGTCAGTGGAGGATATCCCCCTGCCCAACCTGGTCGGGGTGGACTTTACCGCCGCCTCCTCCAACGGGGCCTACCCCGGCATCAAGATAAAGCTGGAGAGCGAGGACTACAATGCCGACTATGAGGAGGGGCAGATCTACCGGCAGAGCCCCAACGCCGGCACCAGTGTGAAAAAAGGCAGCACGGTGCAGGTGTGGGTAAGCGCCGGCAACAAGATGGTGACCATCCCGACCTTTACCAACCAGGAGGCGACCGCCGTTTACGCCAAGTTGGTAAGCCTGGGGCTTAAATATTCCACTACCGATATTGCCAGCGACACCATAGCCGAAGGCAGCGTGGTGCGTACCAGCCCCGATGCCGGACAGAGCGTGGCCGCCGGCAGCACCGTGGTGGTGTATGTAAGCGTGGGCAGCAATAAGGAAAAGGTGCAGGTGCCGGAGGTACTGGGCTACCCCGAGGAGAGCGCCGTGCAGGTGCTGCGGGACGCGCAGTTTGATGTGACGGTGACCTACCAGCTGACCGACTACCAGTATGACGGGCTGGTGATCAACCAAACCCCGGCTTCCCCCAGCATGGTGCCCATTGGGAGCAAGATTACCCTGGTGGTGGGAACAGTGGATAACGCCAATGTGAACGGCGAGGCCACCGTGACGCTGCAGACCACACCGCCTGATCTGCCCGGCACCGTGAATGTGACCGCCGTACTGAACGGCGAGACCGTATACAGTGAGGTAATAGAGCCCCGCAACACCCGGCTCATCTCCATCCCGCTGCAGGGCAGCGGCACCTGCATGGCGGATGTGCTGATCGACGGCGAGGTGTATAAGAGCGCTTCGGTGGACTTTGCCACCGGGCAGTACTACTGGACGGCCGACTATTCTTCGGCCTTTGGTGAGTAAATGGAGGGGTTGATCGTGCGCTCGCTGGGCGGGTTTTATACCGTCATCAGCGAGGACGGAACAAAAACCGAATGCCGGGGACGGGGCATCTTCCGCAGGGACGCAACCACCCTGCTGGTGGGCGACCGATGCCGGTTTGAGCCGACCGAGCCAGGCTGCGGGAGCATTACCGCCATAGCACCAAGAAAAAACACCTTACAGCGGCCGCCGGTGGCCAACCTGGACCGGCTGGCGATGGTGGTATCACTGGCCGACCCGGCCCCCAACGCACTGGTCATTGACCAGCTGACGGCGATTGCGGCCCGCAGGGACATCCCGGTGGTGATGATCTTTACCAAGCCTGACCTGGCCGACCCGACCCCCTGGGCGGACATCTACCGCAAGGCGGGCTACCCCACTGCCGTGGTGAACAACCAGACCGGGGAGGGACTGACCGAGGCCGCTGCGCTATTGAAGGGCGGGATCACGGCCTTTTGCGGCAACAGCGGCGCCGGGAAAAGCAGCCTGATGAACGGGCTTTACCCCGACCTCAACCTTGCCACCGGGGAGATCAGCAAAAAGCTGGGGCGGGGACGGCACACCACCCGCCATGTGGAGCTTTTCCCCGATGGGCACGGCGGCTGGCTGTGCGATACCCCGGGATTTTCGGCGCTGGAATTTGTGAAAGCGGAGCCGATGCCGGCGGCGGAGCTGGCGGAGTGCTTCCCCGAGATGGAGAAATACAAGGACTATTGCCGCTACACCGGGTGCAGCCACCGCACTGAGCAGGGCTGCGCCGTGCTGGAGGCGGTGCGGGAGGGGCTGATCCCCGAAAGCCGGCACCGCAGCTATGCGGCGATCTATAACGAACTGAAAGAGCTGAAGGAATGGGAGCTGGCCAAGATGGGACGCTCCCAGGGAGGGACATGATATGCAGGAAAAGGACCTGCTGCAGAAAGCGATGCAGCAAAAGAACATGATGGTGCTGTACCGGGATGAGCTGGTGGCGCCGGAATATGCCGGGGTGCCGGTAGCGGTGGAAAACGAGCTGGTGGTGCTGCAGCGGCAGACGAACTTTGTGCTGGACGGCTACTGCGCCCTGCGCACCGGGGATATTACCGAGGTGGAGCAGATGGACGATGTGCCGTTCCTGAAAAAGGTGATGGCCGGAGAGAAGCTGTACGACGCCGTAAAGTCGCCGGGCTTTGCCTGCCGCAGCTGGCAGGAGCTGCTGGAGGGCATTATGGCCCAATACGGCGGCTGGGCTGCGGTGGAGTGCGAGGGCAACCCGGAGGAATCGCTGTACTTCCTGGGGCGGCTGATGAAGGTAGACAGCCGCTACCTGACCATGAAGCGGGTGGACGCGCTGGGCAACTGGCTTTCTGATCCGCTGGTGCTGCCGCTGGACGATGTGACACTGGTTTCCTTTGGCGACCGGTATTTGGAGATCTTCCGGAAATACTGCAAGTGAGGCGGCGCGGGGGAAAATCGGATGATGGCAAGGCAGACCGAAGCAAGGCTGTTGCCCGGCGAAGACGGGCTGTTGCCTTGGGAGGGCAACGCAGCCAGCGGCGATTTTCGCCAAGCCGCCGTATGCTGCCGCAAGGTAGGTATAATATTATAAAATATATACGAATAGTATATTCAGGGAGGAATGGACATGAAGAAGTTTACCAAGGAGCTGGGACCGGGGTGGATCACGCTGGTGGAGAATGACGACTATGCGCTCTGCCGTTTGATTTTCGGTGACGGTTTGGAGGTGGACGCAGACGAGGAGGAGACCCCGCTGCTGAAGAAGGGGTTCCAGCAGATACAGGAATACTGGACCGGGCACCGGGTCATCTTTACGCTGCCGCTGGCGCCCGGCGGGAGCGACTTTGAGCGGGAGGTGTGGGAGACGGTGATCCGCATTCCCTATGGGGAACACTTTACCACCCCGACGCTGCTGGCGGCGCTGGCGCTGGAGGATACCGAGGAGAACCGCGCGCGGGTCATCAAGGCGGTGGACGACTGCCCCATTCCGATCTTTATCCCAACGCACCGGGTGGGCGACCCCGAGACGGAGCATGACGAGGAGTATCATTACCCGGCCGGGGAGGATGTGAAGGGGGCCTTTATGGCGCTGGAGCACCCGTTGGATTAAAATAAACATGGAAAAAAGAGGTATCCAAAAGCGGATACCTCTAATTTTTTGGGGAATAACCATCAGCACAACACACCTTACAGCATTGATAAATCACGCTTGTTTATTGTGCCTATAGCTTCTATGAGATTTGTTGCATCGCCGCCTATACGATTCACGACATACATTCGTGGAAAGTTCCTAATTAAAGATGCTTCTCTACTGCGCTGCTCTTTGGTTCGCCACGCATAAATTCTTGTTGTATCCAGCGCTCGAAAAAAGTCTATAGAAAAGCAGGAACTAGTTACTGCATACATTGGGAATAATGTCCGATCAAAAGGTTTTATAGCCGTCCAATGTGATTGTATTCGTCGCTTAATATCTTCTGATTTCCCTATATATACTTGTTTGTACTCGTCCAGCACCATGAGATAATATCCCGAGACATAATCATAATCCCACAGATTTTCCACCTCTTTAAATTTATTGTATTTCTCCAAAAAGTCATTGAGAATTTTATTGAACTCGATGCTGTCTAGTTTTGCAAAATATTTCATGGTTAAATCATAATTTTGCAAGCACAACTCTCTATACTCTTTGCACCATTCTTCCCTGTATTTAAGCTTGTCTGAATTTTCCTCGTATGCTCCTCTTTTTACGAGACTTTCAAATCGAGGCAAAGAAGGCTTTGTACTAATGGGGGCAAATTCTTCCCTGTTAATCTTCAAAGCGTATTTTCTCTGGATTACTTTTACGCCAAAATGCTCTAAATATGATTGTGCCATCTTAACTCCTCCATTTCTACAAAATCACAGCAAAGTCTAATGCAAAAACGCTATCCTTACATGCGGCGGGTCTTTTTGATGATGGGAACCAGCGCACCGACCACGATGGCGGCGAGGATGATCTCCAGGAGGCCCTGCAGGCCGACAAAGGCGATGATGAACGCAAAGACATTGGTGGTGCCCATCATAGCGGCGAAGCCCTGAAGATAGTCACTGGTGTAGAAGAAGATCGCCAGCGTGACCATGAACATTGCCGTATGGCAGATGGTGGCCAGTGCACCGGTGATGGTGCCGCTCCACTTGCCGGTGAGGTGATCGAAGCCGCGGTAGATGTAGGCGGCAACCAGTCCCAGCAGGATGCGGGGGATCACACAGACGATAAAGGTGCCAGCGGGATTGATGCTGAACAGGGTGGTGCCGAAGGTGCTTAGGCCGAAGCACTGAAAGAAGCTGGTGAAGCCAAACACTGCACCCAGCACCATGCCGCCGGCGGGGCCGGTAAGGGCCGCGCCGAGGATGACGGGAATGTGCAGGAGGGTGATCTCCAGACCCATGGTTTTGATGTAGCCGAGGGGGGTGAAGGTCATCACCAGGATGATGGCGGTAAGAATGCCGAGTGTGGTAAGGGTACGGGTGCGGTTGGTGGAACTTGACATGATAATCCTCCTTGCTGCTATTCCTTTGCCGGGTACGGCGGCACACGGGACGCTTTATCATTGCGGCGGGTGGCGTTCCCTTCTGGGATACGCCCCGTGGCAAAAGCGGCGCGGCGGGGCCTGCGGCGGATGTGGGATACAGCGCAAAATTTTAAGGAAGCGACTCCGCTGCCGGTGCGGTAGGGGCGGCTTCCGCGACATATCATAACAGATGAGGGGGCAAAATGCAAGGGGCAAATGGGGCGAAATGGATGGCTTGGGGAGAGGGGGTCACACAAGGCGATAGACAGCTAACCCATCACAGACCCCGCAATAACGAAAGCCCTTTTTTATTGCGATTCGATCCGTTGCCTTCTGCTCTGGAATGCACTCGATAACGATGCTCTTATGCTCCTGTTTTGCTCTGCAAATGAGCTGATCCGTCAGCGCTGACGCATACCCGCGCCCCCAGTACGCTGGGAAAAGCACCCAGCCAATTTCGATGCTTTCCTTATCGTATGGATGATAAATGACATAGCCGATAAAGCGTCCGTTTCCTTCGGCGGCATACACAAGCGGCGGCTCGGATAATCCCGCACGGTGCAGAAATGCCTCGGTCTGCGCCCTATCATAGAGCGGCTCCAAATAGCGCATTACCTCCGGATCGGACAACAGGCGGTACAGCGCGTCGGCATCGCTGCTTTTCATCCTGCGAATTATTATGTTCACTTGCTTCCCTCCGTAAAACTGATTTACCAATCTACTTCATCTTAATATAACATAATGGCACTGGCTGCCGCAAGGGAGGGGCGGGCTTTGGCCGAACGGATGGTGGGATAGGAGGGAAAGCGAAAGGGGCGCAGCCCGCCTGCAGGAGGCGGGCAAGCGGACGAAGTCCGCTTCGGCGGCGCGAAGCGCTGCCGGGGCTGCGCCCCTATCCCCTGCCCCGCGCAAGCCGTACCAGGAAAAAGCAAAGCCCCCACCCAAAGCGGGAGGGGGCAAAATGTACGGTTCAGTGCTGTTTGGGCGGGGCGTTGCGGCGGTAGATGGCCAAAAGGCCATCCAGCAGCAGATCCTGATCGAGGATGATGTTGGTGCGGCAATGCGGCACGATAGCCGGGGAAAGGCCGCCGCAGGCCACCACAGTAGGAACTTCGCCCAGTTCCTCTCGGTAGCGCTCAATAAGGCCATCCACCATACAGGCGGTGCCCAGCACCACACCGGAGAGCATACAATCCACCGTATTGCTACCGATTGTCTTGATCTTACCGGTACCGAGACCGATGGAGGGCAGCAGCGAGGCCGACCCTGAAAGCGCCTCCAGCGAGATCTTGACGCCAGGGAGGATAGCGCCGCCGATAAAGCTGCGGTCCTCGGTGACGACGGTGATTTTGGTAGCGGTGCCCAAATCGATGATGATGGCTGGCAGGGGGTATTTTTTCGCCGCGCCCACAGCGGTACAGGCCAGGTCCGCACCCAAGGAAGCGGGTTCATCGATACGGATATTGAGGCCGGTTTTGACCCCGGGGCCAACCACAATGGTGGGGATATGGCCATTGCCGAGGATGCGGACGGCATCGTGGAATACGGCGGTGAGCGCCGGTACGACCGAGGAGATGGCCGCGCCGGTAAGCTGGGCCGGATCGGACTGATGCAGGCGGAAGATCTGCGAGAGAAGGACGGCGTATTCCGTTTCGGTACGCAGGGGATCCGTCTTGGCGCGGGCGGTAAAGAGGGCATTTTTGCCCTCGTAGACGCCAAAGCAGATATTGGAGTTGCCGATATCAATGGTGAGGATCATAGGGTCAATCTCCTTTCAGCGGGGCAGCAGGGCACAAAGACGGTCGGCGGCGGGCTGCATAAAGTCGCCCTCAAACAGCTCGATGGTACCGGTATCCATCAGTGAGGCGAGCGCGGGCTGGATGGGCAGGCGGGCCAGCACCGGAATGTGGTGCTCCGCCGCGATGCTATCAAGGTGGCTTTCGCCGAAAATAGCATGCTGCTTTCCGCAATCAGGGCAGGTGTAGGTGCTCATATTCTCGATGAGGCCAAGAACCGGAACCTTCATCATCTCGGCCATTTTTACCGCTTTTTCCACGATCATGCCGACGAGCTGCTGCGGCGTGGTGACCACGATGATGCCATCCACGGGGAGGGACTGGAATACGGTGAGAGGGACATCGCCGGTGCCAGGGGGCATATCGACAAACATAAAATCAACATCCTTCCAGTACACATCGGTCCAGAACTGGCCCACCGCCCCGGCAATGACCGGGCCGCGCCAGACGACGGGATCGCTTTCCCGTTCGAGCAGCAGATTGATGGACATGACCTGGGTGCCGAAGTGGGAAACAGCAGGCAGCATGACCTCACCGAGGGTTTCGATCTTTTCCCGAAGGCCGAATGCCTGCGGGATGCTGGGGCCGGTGATATCGGCATCCAGGATGGCGGTGCGGTAGCCCAGCCGCTGCATACTGACGGCCAGCAGGCTGGTGACGAGGGATTTGCCGACGCCGCCCTTGCCGCTGACGACGCCGATGACCTTTTTGACGCTGCTCATTTCATTGAGTTTTTTGGAAAAATCCTGCTCGCTGCCGCAATCGTGGCCGCAGGTACTGCAATCGTGAGTACAGCCCATGGGGATGACCTCCTTTTGATTTTGGACAAAAAAATTTTGCCGGCAAAGCCGAAACCGACCATGGAAAGCGGGCGGGCCCGCGGGGCTGGGGCTTTGCTGCCGGGGATAGTGGGTGCAGAAAGTGGGGCGCCCCGCAGGGGCGGCGGTGAAACCGCCGGGACGGGCGAAGCCCGTCAGGCCCGTTCCCGAAGGGAACGGGTCCCCTGCGGGGCGCCCATCCGGCGGCTGTCACAGATTCTGTTCAGATATTAGTAAGCCTTACCCCAAATGATCATGTGCTTGGCGGGGCGGCCGCAGCAGACACAGGTGGCACCGAGGTCTTCCTGCTCCAGCGGCATGCAGCGGCTGGTAACGCCGATCTCATCCTTCATCTTGAGCTCGCAAGCCAGCTCCCCGCACCACATGGTCTTATAAAAGCCGTTGGTGCCATCAGCGACCTTATGCATCTCAGCCATATCGTGGGCAACATAGGTATTGGCTTCGCGGTTGGCCAGGGCCTTCTGGTACAGGCTGTCGTGGATCTCGGCCAGCAGGCGAGTGATCTCGCTTTCGAGATTCTCCAGCTTGACAAAGGTCTTTTCGCGGTTATCGCGACGGACCAGCACGCACTGGCCGGCTTCGATATCCTTGGGGCCGATCTCCAGGCGAAGGGGTACGCCCTTCATCTCATACTGGGCGAACTTCCAGCCGGGGCTGTTCTCGGAAAGATCTATGTCTGCACGGAAGTTCTTTTTGAGGCGCTCACACAGGGCGGAAGCGGTCTCGGCAACGCCCTCCTTATGCTGGGCGATGGGCACCACCATGACCTGCACGGGGGCGATGGCGGGCGGCAGCACCAGCCCGTTATTATCGCCGTGGGTCATGATGATGGCGCCGATGATGCGGGTAGACATACCCCAGCTGGTCTGGTGAGGATACTGCAGGGTATTGTTGCGGTCGGTGAACTGGATATCAAAGGCACGGGCAAAGCCGTCGCCGAAGTAGTGGGAGGTACCGCTTTGCAGGCTCTTACCGTCGTGCATCATGGCCTCGATGGTGTAAGTTTCTTCGGCGCCCGCAAATTTTTCCTTATCGGTCTTGACGCCCTTAACAACGGGGATGGCAAGATATTTCTCGCACATCTCTGCGTAGACATTCAGCATGCGCACGGTCTCAGCCTTGGCTTCCTCGGCGGTTTCGTGCATGGTGTGGCCCTCCTGCCACAGGAACTCGGCGCTGCGCAGGAAGGGGCGGGTGGTCTTTTCCCAGCGCATGACGCTGCACCACTGGTTATACAGCTTGGGCAGGTCACGGTAGCTGTGGATGATATGGGAATAGTGCTCGCAGAACAGCGTTTCGCTGGTGGGGCGCACGCACAGGCGCTCCTCCAGCTTTTCCTCGCCGCCCATGGTGACCCAGGCGACCTCCGGGGCGAAGCCTTCCACATGGTCCTTCTCTTTTTGCAGCAGGCTCTCCGGGATGAGCATGGGCATATAGACATTCTGGTGGCCGGTGGCCTTGAACATGCCGTCAAGAATATGCTGGATATTTTCCCAAATGGCATAGCCATAGGGGCGGATGATCATGCAGCCGCGGACGCTGCCGTAATCGACCAGCTCGGCCTTTTTAACGACATCGGTATACCACTGCGCAAAATCGTCCTCCATCGAGGTGATCTCGGCTACCATTTTCTTTTGATCTGCCATAGTATTTCTTTCTCCCTTTCAGTAGGATATATACTTTTATATTATACGGGTTTTTGCGTCATTTGCAAGGGATTGCGGGGATTTTGTGGGGAATTGGGAGGCGGGAGGCCAAAAGAAGCGGGCGGGGGGAGGTACGGCCCGGACACGGCAGAAGCTTGCGGAGGATGCCGGCGGAAAACCCGCCGCGGGCAGGGGCTTCAAAATTTATTTACAATATTTCACCTTTTCGTCACGGCATTTTTACCGACCTTAAAAAAACAGGTCAAGCATTGTTCACAATTTAACGGTATACTAGGAAGCAGTCAAGGGGTCAGGCACCCCACAGAAAGGCAGGTCAGTTCCATGACATATCCGAACGACAACTTTAATGACCGCAACTTTACCACCGGCAATACCGATCTTCCCACCGGGGAGTATCGCTATGATAAAGACAGCATCCATCAGGATGCCGCGTCCGGGCAGGCGCAGCAAACGGCTGCTTCGGGGTATCATCCCTCGGACGCAAACAAAAAATCCACAGGACGGGGCAAGAAAGGGACGGCGCTGCTGCTGGCAGGCTGCCTGGTGCTCTCGATGGTGGGCGGCGCAGGCGGCGCTGTGATCGCTGCCAAGAGCGGCCTGCTGGGCACCGGTTCCACCGTTCTGTATCAAGGGGTAGAGGTCCCTTCCACCAACGGTTCCACCGTCGGCGTCAGTTATTCCGGTGTGGTGCAGCAGGTGGAGGACAGCGTAGTGGCCATCACCACCGAAAGTGTGGCGACCAACTACTTCTTCCGGCAGTATGTCACCCAGGGCGCAGGCTCCGGCGTGGTGCTGACGGCGGATGGCTACATTGTGACCAACTACCATGTGATAAAAGGCGCACAGCAGATCACCGTGACTGCCAATGACGGCAGCACCTATGCCGCCACCCTGGTGGGTACCGATGAGGATAACGACATCGCGGTGCTGAAGGTGGACGCCAAAGACCTGACCCCGGCTATTCTGGGCGACAGTGACACCCTGAAGGTGGGCGACGCCGTGCTGGCCATCGGCAACCCGCTGGGTACCCTTTCCGGCACCGTCACCGATGGTATCGTCAGCGCGCTGGAGCGCCAGGTAACGATAGACGGCAACAACATGACCCTGCTGCAAACCAGCGCGGCGGTCAACCCCGGTAATTCCGGCGGCGGTCTCTTTAATGCCAGCGGAGAGCTGATCGGCATTGTCAATGCCAAATCCACCAGCGATTCCAGCGGCAATGCCGTGGATAACATCGGCTTTGCCATTCCTATCAACAGCGTCAAGACCATCATCGAGGATCTCATCAGCCACGGCTATGTGACTGGTCAGATCGTGCTGGGTGTCAGCCTGGTGGATATCACCGATGAGCGCACCGCCCGCTACTACGGGCTGGACAGCACCGGCGTGTATATTCAAAGCGTGGAGTCCGGCTCCATAGCGGATAAAGGCGGCCTGCAGGCCGGCGACCGGCTGCTGAGCTTTGGCGGGGTGGAGGTTTCCACCGCGGATGAGCTGAAAGCGGCACTGGCCGCCCACAGCGTAGGCGACCGGGTGGAGATCAAGGTCTCCCGCAATGGCCGGGAATACACCCACAGTGTAGTACTGACCGAATATGTGCCCAGCAGCGCCACCAATTAACTTGCCAACTTCTCCATACTCCTTTTCAATATCACAGCGAAGCCTCCCCCGTGAAAAATGGGGGAGGCTTCGCTGGATTTTGTACTTTTCCTCGGCAAAAAAATATGTTAGAATAGAACCAGAAGAAAGAGCTGCCGTGCGGCAGCGCAACGATAGGAGGAATCCCCCATGAGATTTTGCCCGAACTGCAACAGTGCCGTATATGATGACCGGGCGGAGCTTTGCCCAGAGTGCGGCAAGCCGATGAACCAAAATGTATGCCCCAGCTGCGGCCGGCGGCTACAGCCTGGCCAGAAATGTCCCCACTGCAGCGACTGCCGCGCCCACGGCGAACGCTATACCGTGCGAAACCAAAGTCCCGAACAGACTGTCAGCGGCGGACTGAGTATGTGGGCCTATATGGGGCTTATTCTGCTGGCGATGGTGCCGGTCATTGGGCTTATATTTATGATAGTGTGGGCGTGCGGCGTGAGCAGCAACCCCCAGCTGGCCCGCTTTGCCCGCGGCATGCTGCTGGCCAAGGCCGCGCTGTTCCTCATCGGGATCATCTTCTTTTCTGTGATGATGGCTGCCATGCAGCCGCTGCTGAATGAGCTGGAGGACTGGCTGAGCTACTACGGCGATGAATACGGCTACTATGATAACTTTGATGATTCCTACAATTACAATTTTGGCGATGACTATAATGCTGGTGATAACGGCGATCTCTTTGGCGATGACTGGCCCGATTTTTACGGGGAGGAGGCCCCGGCTGCCAATGCCGCGTAAATCATAAAGCAAAAGCCCCCTCCGGGTGTACCGGAGGGGGCTTTTTTATGTGGGATCACTTTTTGAGGGTCTCGCGGCTGCCCTTCCTGGCAGCGGCTGCTACCAGCCCGCCCAGTGCTACGATAGCCAGAAAGTTGGGAATAACCATCAGCTGGTTAAACATATCGGAAAGCTCCCAAGCTAGGTCATTGGATACGCAGGAGCCGAGGAAGATGAGCGCCACAGCGATGATGGAATAGACCGGGACGGCCTTTTTGCCAAAGAGGTATTCCACATTGATACGGCCGAAGAAGTTCCAGCCCAGGATGGTGGAGAAAGCGAAGAACATAAGGCAGATGGCCACGAACAGACTGCCGGCGGTATTACCCATGATGCTGGAGAACGCCAGCTGCGCCATATTGGTCTTGCTGACACCTTCGGCTGCGCCGGAAGCAAGGATCCCGTTGCCGGCATACAGGGTGGAGATAACGACCAGAGCGGTCATGGTGAGGACGACAAAGGTATCAATGAAAACGCCGATCATGGCCACAACGCCCTGCTCGTGCGGGCAGCTTACCTTAGCCATAGCGTGGGCGTGGGGAGTGGAGCCCATACCGGCCTCATTGCTGAACAGACCGCGCTTGACGCCCTGGCTGATGGCCTGCTTGAGCGCAAAGCCGAAGCTGCCGCCGATGATGGACTGCGGCTGGAACGCATAGCGGAAAATCATACCAAAGGTCTCCGGGATGAAACGAATGCGGGCCAGCAGCACCACCAGACCGCCAATGAGGTACAGACAGGCCATCACGGGGACGATCTTTTCCGCCCATGCGGCGACACGGTGGCTGCCGCCCAAAAATACATAGGCGGAAAGCGCTGCAACAACGATTCCGATGACCCATGTGGGAACGCCGGTCGCATTGGAAAGGGATTCCCCGATGGAATTGGACTGCACCATGCTGCCGATAAAGCCCAGCGCAAGGATGATGGCTACGGCGAAGAAGCCGGCCAGGAACTTGCCGAAGCCACCCTTAAAGGCACGCTTGATGTAATAAACCGGGCCGCCGTGGACGCTGCCATCCGCATTGACCACACGGGTCTCCTGCGCCAGTACTGCCTCGGCATAGATGGTAGCCATGCCGAAGAAAGCGATGATCCACATCCAGAAGATGGCGCCGGGACCGCCGATGAGGATAGCGCCGCAGGCGCCTACGATATTACCGGTACCTACCTGCGCGGCAATGGCCGTGGCCAGCGCCTGGAAGGAGGAAAAGCCGCCCTGCTGCTTTCCGCCATGGAGATTGATGTTGCCGAATACCCGGCGCATCCCCTCGCCAAAGTAGCGCACCTGCACAAAGCGGGTACGGATGGAGAAATAAAGGCCCGCGCCCACCAGCAGGATGATGAGGATATAATCCGAGAGATAGCCGTTGATTTTTTGTACGATGTTGAGCAATGCTGCTTCCATTTGTTTCACTCCTGATTAAAATATTGCAGTGAAAAAAGGATAATAAAAAGGCTGCCCGTCTTTTTTAAGCGGCAGCCTCTGAAGAATAGCGAGCGATCAAACAAAAGATGCTTTGATGACCGCTCTGTCCTTTTGCCTGAGAGATTCGGCGGAAAAACCGCCTTGCACCTTCGGCACTCAACTCAATGAGATTCTCCAGAGCCCCCTCCATATTCAGTCTCTTACGATTCTGAATGTTTCTGCGGGGTCGCTATCGTTATTCACTTGATGTTATTCTACACCATTTTGCAGCTTTGTCAAGAGAAAAATGCAAAATGCGTTATTCTTCCGTGCGGATGCACCGCACCGTTACTCGGGCACGGCCATCGTAGGTGCAGGTAAACAGGGTAAGATCCCACTCCCCAGCCCGCATTTCCTCCACGGCGGTCTCCGGCAGGGTCTCCACCCGGTCCACCGTATAGCGGTAGGTCTGCCCGGCTGCATCGGTAAATAGGACGGCATCCCCGGGACGCAGGGTGTGCAGCGCGGCAAAGTGCCGCCGGTAATTGTGCGCCGCTATGATGATATCATCCCCGGCCAGGGTACCGGCATAGCGGCAGGGTGCCTGGCGCAGAAAATCCATCTCCCATTCGGCCCCCACCGGCAGCTCCAGCGCCAGGGTAGGTAGAGAAAGGATGCCCAGATACTCCTCCCCCTCCAAAGAGACCGTCAGCTCTCCGGCGGGCAGGGTAGGCATCGACGCTGGAGACTGTCCGATGCTATGTGCCACGGCAGGCAAAATCCTTTGGGTGGCCGCCGCGGCACGGCGTTCCTCCCGCAGATTAAACCCCAATAGGAATGCGGCGGCCAAAATGCACAGGCCGCCCAAAATGATGCAGAACCGGCCGATACGCTCTCGTGTCATGTCGGTTTCCTCCGGCGGCGCAGGCGGCAGCCCACCGCCACCAGCAGCACCCCTATGGCTGCCAGCAGCGTGATAGGCCATTGCAGCAGGCCGGTCTGCGGCAGCTTATCCCCTGGGGTGGGGGCTGGGTTATCCGGTATGATGATGACCGGCGGTTCGGGGGTACCGGAGCGCTCCAGCTTGGGCTCTACCGTTGCAGCGTACTGCCACCCGCCGCCCGCCTGTTGGGCCGGCAGCTCCAGCAACACCGGGGTGGTGGTATAGGTGCAGCCGCCCTTTTGGTAGGGAGCCGCGCACAACAGATACAACCCGGTGGGCAGCCCCTCTAATGCAGCTTTGCCATCAGCCGCGGTGGTAAGCTGCTTTTCTGGGGAAATGCTTTGCTGCTCCACCCATTGGTCCAGCAGCCCGGCCGCCTGCCGCCAGTCGGCGGCATCCCGCAGGTTCCCCAGCACAATACCGCTATCCTCATAGGCCGGCAGCAGGGTGTGCTCTCCCTGCGGAGAAAGCGCCGCCACCCGGTACAGCGAAAAGCCCATGCCGCTTACTGGCTTATTATCATAGTGACAGTCAATGGTCAACGCGCACAGCGCGTCAGGATCGGCTGTCTGTGCTATCGCGGGGAGACACAGCAGTATGATCAGGATCAGGGCCAGAACGGCTCTGAGACGCTTTTTCATCAGTTCTCCCCCTTTCTACCACATTGCCCTCTTCGGGCCCGGTTTTCTTTTTCTTGCGGCGCAGCAGCGCCAGGATGAGCAAAATAAGCAGGAACAGCAGCAGCGCGCCGATCAGCAGCTTGCCCTTCCAGCCCAAGCTGTGTACTACCTGCTGGGTCACGGTCACTTCCACCGTTTCCTCCACGGTCTCCAGCGGGATGCGGTGCCCGCGCACCAGCAGCCGGTGGGTATTTACGCCGTAGGGCGTACAGGTCACCAGGGTAACAAGGTCCTCCCCTTCCACCGGGTACAGGTCCTTTACCTCATCCGGCTCCACCACCAGGATCTGATCCACCTCATAGAGGAGCTGCTCCCCCAAAATGCGCAGGGAAAAATGGTCGCCCAGCTGCATTTGGTCCAGATCGGAGAAAAGCAGCGCCGAGGGCAGCCCCCGGTGGCCGGAAAACACCGCGTGGGTGCCCTCTCCGCCCACCGGCAGGGAGGTACCGCCTAGATGCCCGATGCCATGCTGGAGGACCTCCTCCGTGGTGCCGTGGTAGATGGGCAGCCGCACGCTGATGCGCGGGATCTCGATGTAGCCCATAATGCCGCTGCCATCGGGATCCAGCAGGCCCCAGTAGGGGTCCCCCGCGGGCAGCTGCCGCCCGGTAAAGGCATCCCGGAAGGTGGGACTGAGGTTTTTATTGTATTCCTGCGCCGCTTCCCACAGCGCAGAGTGATCCTCCGGGGCAAGGGTCGTGGTGCTTTGGGTGTAGTGGGAGATCAGCTGGTTCTGCCGGTGCTGGTTCCACAGGTCGCTGGCCACCGGGTAAAATAGAATCCCCAGCCCCAGCAGAAAAATGAGGATGGCCAGCACGGTGCCCAGCCGGTTTTGTCTTTTTTGTTTGGCTTGTTTTGTTGTCACGAATGGTACTCCTTTGGCAGTAATGCAGCAGGGAAAAAACCGCAAACCGTTGCAGCGGGCTTGCGGCCTTTTCCTTGCCGCCCATCCCGCCGGGGAGAGAAAGAGGAAAAACCCGGCGGGACGGCAAGAAAATGAAGAGGATGGCAAATTACAGGGTGGTCTTATTCTGCTCCTGCTCGTCCTCACGGCGACGGCGGGCAAACAGGAAGAACCACAGCGCCGCACCCATGCACAGCAGGCCGACAACGGTGAACATCACGGTGCCGACACCACCGGTGGTGGGCAGTACGGGGGTGGAGCTGTTGAGAAGATGCACCTCAAAGCGGTTTAAGTTCTTGTTTACTTCATTATGCTGAATGAGCAGAGTATCCGCTTTGTCTAGATTGCTGAAGCCACCGCTGGCCAGCTGTTTATCCAAAGTCTCCCCGGTGTTCAGCACCGCGGCCAGCTCCAGCTTAAAGCTGCCCTTGGGGGCATAGTAGCCGGAAGGGGTCTTGGTTTCCTTCACATAGTAGGAACCGACATCCAGGCCACGGATGGAAAGGGTATTATTATCATTGCCCATATTGGCATCCATCTGCGCCACGGCGCCTTCCTCGCCCTCCAGCGCGGGGCGGTAATAGGCCCCGGCATCTCCACTGGCTTCCACCTTTACCATCTTGATGGCTTGGGCCATCGCTTCATCGGCATACAGGGTGAAGCCCGCACCGGCCAGGGGCTGGTGGCCGGAACCCGCGTTACTGGGATCAATCAGCTCATTGGATTTCTTAAAGAGGGTAAAGTCATAATTATAAACCGCAGCGGTAGAGTCGGCGGTCGTTTTGGTCTTGTCCGCCTCCATGGAGAATACATATTCCAGCTTGGCAGTTGCGGAAGCCTCAGATTCTGCAACTGCATCCGGGGCTACGGTGGCCTGGAAGTGGAGATAAATCAGCCCTCTGCCGGTGGCAGCATTGCGGATCTTGCTGTAATCCAGCTCAACGGTCAAATTACCGTCGGCACCTACGGTAGTCTGTATAATGGCATCCTTTACGGCGTCGCTATCCGCATTGGGCAGGGCAGTCGCCTTCATGCTGCCCTCCACATACTTCAGCCCGGCCAGCTGGCACTTCGCAATCAGCGAACTAATGGCCACATGCTCGCTCTCGTAGGCCGGGATAGATACTTCCATATAGAAATCCATCGTTTCACCCACCCGGCCACCGGCAGTTTCTTTCCATTGGGTAGTAGCTTTGCTGTCATCGCTTACTCGTACATTGACAGCAGGGCCGTCCTCGTACTTAAATACAGCGGTCGGGTCATCGGTGATCTCACTGCCGGCGGCATACACCCTTACATTCCCGTTCTTCACCTGCACAAATACGGTAACAGGCATATAGGTCCGGTTATTCGCAGCAGTGGTAGATACCAGCAGCAGATAATAGCCGGGCTCCAAAGTCATCTGAACCTTGTTGGCATCGGCAACCTTTTCCACCGGATTGGATGGCAATGTAATAATAGGACTATCCAGAAGTGAGTGACCATTCATCAGGACATAGCTAGCCATCATGCTGGTCAAGCCTTCCTTGGTGGTATCCTTCAATACATTTTCCGGCAGCTTATCGGGCTCCTGATGTTGCAAAAAGTTTATAAATCCATCGTGAAATATGTATTTGTTGTAGTTTTCATCATACCACCCCAGCTTGTACGCCTTCACGGTATCGCCCTCGGCCACCCCGGTAAAGGTGATCTCACGGGAATAGTTCTCCTCCGCCACGGCGGGCACCGCCATGGCCAGCAGCATGGCCAGCGCCAGCAGCAGCGTCAGGCACTTTTTCATTGTCTTTTTCATGTTACTTTCACTCCTTTGGTATCATTGTTATCCACAGCGGCTTCCCCTTGGCAGGGGGCGCGCTTATTTCACTTTCTTTCGGCCTGGCAGCAGTACCGCTACGGCCATCAGGGCCGCGCCCGCCAGTGTAAAGGGCACCGTTCCGGTGCTGATTTTGGTATGCATTATTTATCCTTTCTGTTCTAATTTTTGTAAACATAAAAGCTGACTGCGTTCTTTTACTCAAGAATGCAGTCAGCCGGTCATGCGGTTTCCCGTTTAGACGCTTTACTTTGCGTCCCTGCCTTTCAGCAGGTTTGCCAAGGATCATTCAATTTATGGGAATCGTTCCTGTTTCCTTAGCGTTATCTTAACATCAACTCACAACGAATTCAATAGAATTTTTCATCAAAATCTCATTTTTCATTATTTTTGTTCAATTATTGCATTTTATTTGCTGGTGCTCATCTTACAATTGTGTGTTTTTCTATATTCTCGCCTTTTTCTCCTTCAGATATTGTAAAAAGGAAATAATATCCTTGCTAAAAAAGCCCGCGCTCCCCGCATCCTCCTCCACAGCAAAAAAGCCGCAAGCAAACCTTCCTCCCCGCAAGGAAGGGGTTGTGTGAAGGGGGAACCTTTGCGGGGTCCCCCTTCGCGTCAAATCAGGGCAGCGGCTCTCGCCTTTTAGAAAAGCCCGCGCTCCCCGCATCCTCCTCCACAGCAAAAAAGCCGCAAGCAAACCTTCCTCCCCGCAAGGAAGGGGTTGTGTGAAGGGGGAACCTTTGCGGGGTCCCCCTTCGCGTCAAATCAGGGCAGCGGCTCTCGCCTTTTAGAAAAGCCCGCGCTCCCCGCATCCTCCTCCACAGCAAAAAAGCCGCAAGCAAACCT
>ERZ827490.2320-NODE-2320-length-20834-cov-3.895038_pt1 | contig 20834 bp, 20 predicted proteins | sample MGYA00519770_ERZ827490 | MGnify/ENA primary metagenome ERZ827490 (study PRJEB31778, sample SAMEA3449324) | human gut metagenome | biome: human gut; feature: human-associated habitat; material: faeces | place: United Kingdom | collected 2010/2012 ...
GAGCCGTGGCACCTGTCGTGCCACGGCGGTAAAACCCCGGCCAACTTGCTTTCCCTCGTGTGCCCCGCGCCCTATGGGCGCGGTGTGGGGTGCAGGGGCACTGCCCCTGCCGTTATTTGCAGAGGGAAGGCCACTTTTGCTTAGCGTAGTTGTAGGCCTGGTCGGCGGCGGCATTGTGCTGGTTGATGACCGTCTGGTTCGCGCTGCCGTGACCGGCGGAGTTGTAGAAGCGGACGCAGAAGCAGCCGTAGAAGTTGTTGTTTTCATACAGCAGCTTGCCGTTGGGGAACTTCTGGGTGCTCAGGCCGTCCTTGGCGCCAATGCCCATGAACCCGTGGGGCCAGCCGTAGATGCTGACGGCGTACACCTTGCCGTTCACGTTCAGCAGGGCGGGACGGCGATCCCACGCGCTGCCGATCTTCGTTACGCCGGTCAGCTTGCCGCTGTAGTCCGGCCAGGTGTAGTTGGCGTTGTTGTTGGAATTATCGGCGACAATCTTGGCCAGCTCGTCGCTGTTGGGGCGGCGGGCCGGATAGGTGAAGCCAACGGCTTCGCACATGGCCTTGGTGTCCGCCTCGGTGTAGGGTACCGCATCGGGGTGATTGGTGCCGCCGGTGCGGTAGATGGTGAAGACCTTGCCGCTGGTGATATCCAGCACGGTGGCAAAGGTGTACTTGGGCCAGTAGTTGCCCTCGTCCGCCTGCGTCCACGTGGGCTTGGTGATGGAGGTGATGGTGCCGAAGTCCGTTACGGTGGTGCTTCCGCCGCCGGAGGAGCCGCCGCCGCCCGGATTGGGGGTCACACCGGAGTTGGCGGAACCGTTGGACACCTGCTTGGCCAGATTGGCCATGGCTGCCCACGTGTTGACGCCCATTACACCGTCCCGATCCAGCTTCTGGGCCCGCTGGAAGTTCTTGACCGCCGCTTCGCTGGCAGCGCCATAGGTGCCGTCCAGCGCGCCAGTGTAATAGCCCAGCACGTACAGACCCAGCTGCATGGCATAGACGCGGACGTCGCCCACCAGCGTGCCGTCGTTATAGAACTTGTCGTTCATGGTGCTGTTCCACAGCTGCAGCACATAGGCGGCCAGCTGGGTATCGTTCATCACGCCGGAGGAAACGTCGGAGTACAGGGCATAATAGAGCTTGCTCTGATAGTAAAGCGTGCAGTAGACCGCGCTGTCCGAGCCGGTGACGGTGGAATCGCCGGCCATCTGCACCACGGCTCCCTGAGGAGCAGTGACGGCCACGACCGTCCGGCTGGCGGTGGTGTACAAAGAGGTGTTCATGGGAAGGGTGATGTACTTGCGGGGATTGACGGCAGTGCTTCCGCCGCCAGTGTTGCCGCTGTTGCCCACCACGGTGGCGCAGTCGCCGCGCACATAGCCGGTGACGCTGCCCGTGCGGACGGGATACCACGTGTATCCGCCGGAGGAAACGGACGCGCCGATCATCTCCACCACGGAACCCTTGGCCAGCACTACGCCGGTCTTGGCTCCGCCGGGGGTCTTGCGCACCCGGGTGCTGACCTTGGTGATTTCCACCTTGCCGGTCACGGTGACAGAGCCGCTGGAGCTTCCGCCGGAACCGCTGTTGCCGCCGGAGCTGCTGCCGCTGCCGCTGGCATTGACGTAAGTGCCCATCAGCCAGCCGGTATTCACGCCGTAGGAAACCTTGTACCACGTCACGCCGCCGGAGGTCTTCGCGTCAATGTAGGCCAGCTTCACGCCCATGGGCACCACGCCCAGCCGGACGGAGGACTTGGAAGAGCTCTTGCGCAGGTTTACCTTGGCGGTGGTGGTCAGTGTGCCGGAGGCAGTGCCGGTGGAGGAGGAGGTCACGTTCACATAGGTGCCCATGAGCCAGCCGTTTTTGTTGTTGTACAGAACCTGATACCAGGTCACGCCGCCGGAGACGGAGGTGTTGTAGTAGGTCAGAACGGAATTCACCGGCACGCTGGCCAGCTTGGCGGAGTTCTGCGTGGCATTTTCCCGCAGATTGACGGAGGCAACAGTGCGGAGGGTGCCGCTGGTGCCCATCGTCCCGGTAGTGCCGGAGGAAGAAGAACCGGAGGAGGAACTGCCGCTGCCACTGCTGCTGCCGGAAGAAGTTCCCTTGTTCCGGGCCAGCGCAAACAAAGCCTGCTGGGTCAGGGGGCCCGCGTCGCCGTCCTTGCTCAGGCCGTTGGCCCGCTGGAACTTGTACACGGCCTTCTCAGTGCCCTTGCCGTAGCTGCCGTCCAGACTGTTGGAGTAATAGCCGAGGGTCTGAAGCGCCAGCTGCAGGGCATATACCCGCATTTCGCCGGTCAGGTTCAGCTCCCTTTTCAGCGTGGTGAAGGCCGTGGAAGTCCACAGATTATTGCGCACGTAGGTCTGAGCGTCCGCTTCGCTGATCGGGCTCACTTCCGTGGCCAGAATGTGATAAACGGCGCTGTTGTAGTATACATAGTAGTATTCCTGACCATTGTACGCCGCCTTGACAGGGTTCTGCAGCATCAGTACGGTGCCTGCTTGCAGGATGGTGGCCGCATTGGCCGAATCGTAGGCGTTTGCACCCGCCAGGCTGACCTGAACAAAGGACGCCGCATCGGCCCGGGCTGAAACGGGCAGACTCAGCGCTCCCAATGCGATGCACAGCGCCAGCGCCACAGCGCATACGCGTCTCAGGCTGGCGCAGGTTTTTTGGATGCAGTTTGCTGTCATACTGCCGACCTCCGTTATATTCTCATCGCGTCCGGCAAGGGGCGCTTCTTATTAAACGCCATGAACCCTCCATAGCATCCCTATAATATTACAAATTTATTACAATGTCAATGCTCATTTTTCAAAATTGTTTTGATTTTCGGGACGTCTGGCAGAAAAATCGGCCGGAATTGTTACAAAATGGATTTGGTTTTGACGGCTTCAGGCGGAAGGATTTACAAACGGCCGCCAAGACCGTATAATACAAAGGCGTACATTACGAAAAACAGGAGGCGTCATTCATGGGCTACCGGGATAACTATCAGGCCTGGCTGCGCGATTTCGCGGCGGATGCACAGGCTGTGGCGGAACTGAAGGCCATCGAGGGCGATGAAAAGGAGATCGAGGATCGTTTTTACCGCAACCTGAGCTTCGGCACGGCGGGAATGCGCGGCGTGCTGGCCATGGGCATGAATCGGATGAACGTCTATACCGTGCGCCGGGCTACTCAGGGTCTGTCGGACTTCCTTTCTGCGAATGAAGAAAGCAAGCGCCGGGGCGTGGTCATCGCCTACGACAGCCGCCGGATGAGCCGGGAATTTGCCGAGGAGACCGCGCTGGTGCTCTGCGCCAACGGCGTGCATGTTTTCCTGTTCGACGCGCTGCGGCCCGTGCCCATTCTGAGCTACGCCGTGCGCCATCTGCACGCGGCGGCGGGCGTGGTCATCACCGCCAGCCATAATCCGCCCCAGTATAACGGCTACAAGGTCTACGCCGAGGACGGCGCGCAGATCAGTCCCGAGGTGGCCGCCGAAGTGACCGCCAAGATCGACGCGCTCAGCTTCACTGCCGCCAAGCGCATGGAGCGGGAAGCTGCGCTGGAAAGCGGCCTTCTGCAGATCATCGGCAACAAAGAAGTGGACGACGACTATATCGCTCAGGTGAAGACCCTGAGCATTCACCCGGACATCGTGCGGGAGGAAGGCAAAAACCTGAAGATCGTCTACACGCCCCTTCACGGCAGCGGCAACGTGCCCGTGCGCCGCATCCTGAACGAGATCGGCATCACCAACGTCAGCGTGGTGAAGGAGCAGGAGAACCCCGATCCCAACTTCTCCACCCTGAAGGTGCCCAATCCCGAGGATCCCTCCGCTTTCACGCTGGCCATCAAGCTGGCGGACGAGGTGGGCGCGGACGCGATCTTCGGCACCGACCCGGACTGCGACCGTCTGGGCGTGGCTGTGCGGGAAAAGGACGGCAGCTTCCGTCTGCTGACCGGCAACCAGATCGGCTGCCTGATGCTCAACTATATTCTCAGCGGCAAGAAGGAGCTGGGCACGCTGCCTTCGAACGGCGCGGCGGTGAAGAGTATCGTCTCCACCGAGCTGGCCCGGCCCATCTGCGCCGCCTACGGCGTGGAACTGTTCGACACACTGACGGGCTTCAAGTTCATCGGCGAAAAGATCCAGCAGTTTGAGGATGAAAAGAGCCATACCTTCCTCTTTGGTTTTGAGGAAAGCTACGGCTTCCTGTCCAGCACCTTCGTGCGGGACAAGGACGGCGTGAACGCCTCCCTGCTGATCGCCGAGGCCGCCGCCTATTACCGCACCAAGGGCAAAACCCTGTGCGATGTGATGAAAGAAATTTTCCAGACCTACGGCTACTATCTGGAGCATGTGGAATCCACCACCCTGCCGGGCATCGACGGCTTGAAAGTGATGGGCGAGATCATGACCCGGGTACGGGAGAATCCCCCTGCCGAGATCGGCGGCGTGAAGGTGGCCCATGTGAAGGACTACCTCCGGGGCACGGACACCGAGCTGGCCACGGGCGCGGTGGCGATGCTGGACTACCCCAAGAGCGACGTGCTGTACTTCGCCATGGAGGGCGGACACTTTGTGTGCGTCCGTCCCAGCGGCACCGAACCCAAGATCAAGCTGTACGTCAACGTCAACGACCGGGACGAAGCCAAGGCCAAGGAGCTGCTCAGCCACCTGACCGAGGAATCCCGGAAGCTGCTGAAGTAATTTTAGTAGAAGAACAATGCAAAACCGCCGCGGGAGTTTTCCCGCGGCGGTTTCCATTTATCAAGAAAGACGGTTTTCCAACTGTGTTACAGCAGCGTCACGCCGGCTTCCCGGCAGATACGGTGCGTTTCTTCGTCCCAGATGGAGGACTGCACCTCGCCAATGTGGGCCTTGCCCAGCAGCAGCATACACAGGCGGCTCTGGCCGATACCGCCGCCGATGGTCAGGGGCAGTTCGTCGTTCAGCAGCATCTTGTGGAAAAGCAGCTGGCGGCGGTTATCGCAGCCGGTCAGCGTCAGCTGACGATCCAAAGCCTGACGATCCACGCGGATGCCCATGGAGCTGATCTCGAACGAGCAGTCCAGCACGGGATTATAGAAAAGAATATCGCCGTTCATGGTCCAGTCGTCATAGTCGGGGGCGCGGCCGTCGTGGGGTTGACCGTTGGACAGCTTGCCGCCGATGCCCATCAGGAAGGTGATGGGGTGCTCCCGCACGAAAAGATACTCCCGCTCCTTGGGACTCTTGTCGGGATAAAGATCCAGAAGCTCCTGGGCGGTAACGAAGGTGACTTCCCGACCCAGCTGGGTATGCAGCTTGGGATAGCGGCCGTTGACGATCAGCGAAGCGTCGCTGATGCAGCCCACGATCTCCCGCACCGCATCCTTCAGGGTGTTCAGATTGCGGGTCTCCGGGGTGATGACCCGCTCCCAGTCCCACTGATCGACGTAGACGGAGTGCAGGTTGTCCAGTTCTTCGTCCCGGCGGATGGCGTTCATGTCGGTATAAATGCCCTTGCCCGGATGGAAGTCGTAGCGGTACAGCGCCATGCGCTTCCATTTCGCCAGCGACTGCACCACCTGCGCGTCCATGCCCGCAGCGGGAATGTCAAAGCTGACGGGACGCTCCACGCCGTTCAGGTCGTCGTTCAAGCCGGTGGAGGGCTCCACGAACAGCGGCGCAGACACCCGCTTCAGGTTCAACGCCTGCGCCAGATGGTCCTGAAAAGTCCGCTTGATCAGGCTGATAGCGGCCTGCGTTTCATAAAGGCTCAGTTTCGGCTCATAACCGGCCGGGATAAAGGTTTTGCTCATAGCTCCCGCCCCTTTGCGATCAAGGATTTGCTTCTGCCTATCATAGCATTTTTTAGGGAAATTGTCATGTACTCTTTCTGTCTTTGAAGGAAAAAGGGCAACTTTTCAGCAGCACAGCGTACTTTTTTTGCAAAAGGACGGATTTTCGCAAAAAAAGCGCTTGACATTTCCTCCCTCTTTTTATATAATAGCTCCTGCATCCAATGATGCGGTGGGGAATTGTGTAATGGCAGCACCTACGACTCTGACTCGTATTGTCTAGGTTCGAATCCTAGTTCCCCAGCCATGGCTCCATGGTCAAGCGGTTAAGACGTCGCCCTCTCAAGGCGAAATCAGGGGTTCGATTCCCCTTGGAGCTGCCAGAAATGCCTGTTCGTTTGGACAGGTTTTTTTATACCCTTTTTCAAGTGAAAACCAAAATATCCCCCACAGGACGAACAATCTTCTCCTGCGGGGGATTTGCGTTTGCTTATTTTTTCTCCTTCTGGGCCTGCTCGATCAGTTCCAGTACCGCATCGGTGCCGTCCTTTACGGGATAGGCCTCCAGCGTCCTCGCCAGCTCCTGCCGCTGGGAAAGCAGCTCCAGCAGGGCCTTGGTCATGGTTTCGGGGGTCATGTCCTCCTGCATCAGCACATGAGCCAGCCCCTGCCGCTGGTAGCTTTTGGCGTTCTCGATCTGGTCGCCCCGGCTGGCTCCCAGCGGATAGGGCACCAGCAGCATAGGCTTGTGCAGGGCCAGCAGCTCGCTCAGGGTATTGCTGCCCGCCCGGCTCAGCACAATGTCCGCCACAGCCAGCGCATCCGGCATTTCAGCGGACAGAAACTCCTTCTGGCAGTAGCCGGGCAGATCTTTCAGACTCTCATCCAGATTGCCCTTGCCGCACAGGTGCAGCACGTCCATGTGGGGCAGAAGCTCCGGCAGCGCCTTACGCAGACAGGCGTTCACACTCTGGGCGCCCAGGCTGCCGCCGGTCATCAACAGCACGGGTTTGCTGCCGTCAAAGCCCGCCAGCGCCAGTCCCGCCGCCCGGCTGCCCTGAAACAGCTCCGGCCGCAGGGGCGTTCCGGTCATCACGCCCTTTTCGCCCAGCGCCCTGGCGCATTCGGGGAAGGTGGCCGCCACCCGCCAGGCGAATTTGGCGCAGATGCGGTTGGCCAGTCCGGGGGTCAGGTCGCTCTCGTGGCAGACCGTGGGCACATGGCACATCCACGCGCCCACCACCACGGGCACGCTGACGAAGCCGCCCTTGGAGAACACCACGTCGGGCTTGATTTTTCGCATCAGAGAGACGCTTTCCGCCGCCCCGGCAATGACCTTGAAGGGGTCGGAAAAATTTTGCAGACTGAAATAGCGGCGCAGTTTGCCGCTTTTCACCGAGTGATAGGTAATGCCCGGAATGGCGGCGATCATCTGATGCTCGATGCCGTTCTCCGTGCCGATGTAATGGATTTCATACCCTGCTTCCTTCAGCCGGGGGATCAGGCTCAGGTGAGGGGTCACGTGCCCCGCTGTGCCGCCGCCGGTCAGTACGATCCGCTTTACCATGGAACAACCTCCGTTTCCGTCATCCGTATTTCAGTATACCACACAAATGCAAGGGATGCGACCCCGGCGGCGGAAGGTTCAGCCGATTCGCTTCAATTCGGTGTTCAGACGGCTCAGGATACGCTTTTCCAGCCGTGAAATGTAGCTTTGGGAAATGCCCAGCAGGTCGGCCACCTCCTTTTGGGTGCGTTCCCGATGGCCGCCCAGTCCGAAGCGGAGCATGATGATGCGCTTCTCCCGGGGATTGAGCCGCTCCAGCGCGTCCCGGAGAATGTCCCGTTCGATCTCCTTGTCCAGATTGACGGACACGGTGTCGGGCCGGGTGCCCAGTACGTCGCTCAGGAGCAGCTCGTTGCCGTCCCAGTCGGTCTTCAGCGGTTCATCCAGACTGACCTCCAGCCGCAGCCGGGAGGATTTGCGCAGAAACATCAAAATTTCATTTTCGATACACCGGCTGGCATAGGTGGCCATCTTGATCTTCTTGTCGCAGTCAAAGGTGCCCACGGCCTTGATGAGGCCGATGGTGCCGATGGAGATCAGATCCTCCAGCGGAATGCCCGTGTTCTCAAACCGGCGGGAGATAAAGACCACCAGCCGGAGATTATGCTCGATCAGGGTGGCGCGCGCCGCCTCGTCGTGATTTTTCAGCCGCCGGGTCATCTCCCGCTCCTCCTCCGGGCTCAGGGGCGGCGGCAGAGGGTCCGGCCCTCCGATATAATAAAGCTCCTGCGGAAACAGTTTTGCCAATAGCCGCTGAAACCGAAGCTGCAAAGTCAAGCTGTGCTGATCCATCGGTTTTTCCTCCTTGTATGCGCCGGGCGGCGCTATTCTTCCAGACTGACCGGCGCTTTTTCGGGCAGCGCGGCCAGCGGCACCAGCGCCTGAATACCGCCGTACTCCTGCCCGGTGACCGCCACCACCACGTCCGCGTCGCAGCTGTGCCCGTTCAGGTACAGGCGGCAGCTGTCGGGCCGGAACACGGGCAGCAGGCTGCTCCCCGCCGCGGTACGCACGCTGATGAGCCTCATCCGTGGCGGAAGCTCCTGATGCTGCACCCAGCGGGCGATCTCCGGCAGCAGCACCCGCACGGCTCGAAAAGGCACCACCAGCACCGGCAGGCCGGTGATCGGGTCCCGCAGAAGATTGCCCGTATCCACCATGGCGGGCAGCAGTACGCTATGCTCGCCCACGGTCAGCTCCACCTGCCGCACCGCCGTCATGGACGAGGGCGACAGGGAAGCCAGCCAGTACAACAGCAGGCAGAGGGCCGCCGTAGCTGCCCACGCCGCTCCGGGCGGGGCCGACCGCAGCAGGACGCTCAGCGTTCCGCCGCAGAGCAGAGCCGCACACAGCGTGGTCACCAGACAGCGCAGGCAGGCCTGCCAGCCGAAATGTCCGAAGCAGAGAACGACCCCTGCGGGCAGAAGCAAAAGCCACAGGGGAGAAGGGAGAAAAAGGGCGCATATTGCGCCGGCGCCGCCCAGCGCCGCCGCCAGCATCCATCGGGACGGGCGGGGAAGAGGCAGTCCCGCCAGCCTGCCGCCCAGCGGGTAGGCGCAGGCGCAAAGCCCCATGTTGCAAAGAAGATAGGTTTCCCCATGGATCATGGTCTTTCGCTCCCTCCGCTTCCTGTTCAAGCCCAGTATACGGCCCCCGGCGGCAAAAGAGCGTCGAAGCAACGCGCACGGATTGTCGAAACGGCGGGCCCACGCCTTCCCAGCCTATGAGCGCAAAGGGAAAAACAGAACGAAAAAAGCTCCGAAGCAAAGCTGCTTCGAAGCTGAAGGGGGATCATCGGGGAAGGGTGAAAAAAGCAGAAGCCGCCCGAAAGGGCAGCCCCTGTCTTCTCATATTCTGGTTCCATCGGAAAACTGAAAGCCAAAGTAGTATTCCGCGCCCAGCGCTTCCGCGATCTTGCTCATCTCGTCGGATGAAAACTTGCCGGTTTTCATTCGCTGGTTAAAAGCCTGTGGGCTGCTTCCAACAGAACGCGCCAACTCTGCTTCACTCATTCCTTTGTAAGCGAGAGCCATTTTGATCTTTTGCGATATGGTCATCTTCATCCCTCCGCTGCTATTATATAGAGATTGTTTTTCTTCGTCAATTAAAAATTGAAAAAAGAAAGAAAAACTTTGATTTTGTATTGACAAAATAAGAGTTATCCTTTATAATATAATCGAAAAGTTGATAAACCCATAAATCAGAAATCAATCAAACAAGGATAGAGAGAAAGAGCAAGGAGGAAACAGCAATGGATTTTGCGCTTTTGGAAGGACAGACTCTGGAACATATGCGCCTTTTGATCGAAGGAGCGGTCGTGCTGTATGAGAACGACGTGATGCCGCTCTATTCCATGGCGATGGAGCAAGAGCGCTATCAGGAAGCGGCGGGGCTGGATACGCTGGGCGCGGCGCTGACTACGCTGCAAAGCGATATTCGGGAGCTTCAAAACGCCTATACCGCTTATCAGGCAGGGAAAGATGCTCCATGCTGAACGTTTGAAAAGAAAATGCCCGTCTCCGTTGGGGAGGCGGGCATTGTTTCAGGCAGGCATTTCGTCGTAAGCATAGCTGTCATGATACATCGTTTCCGGGGCAATGTCAATTTCGCCGTCCAGCCAGACCACAACGCCGTGTTCCACCTTGGCGTTTTTGAACACGCTGTCGTCCTTCAAGGGTTGAAACGCGGGATAATCCAGCAGCGGCGTTGCGTCATACAGGCGTTTTTCGCCGGAAGCAAAGGTCAGGATCATCATTTTATCATCCAGCGGCTTTACGGAAAGAACCCGTATTTCCTTCATGGGCGCCGCCGCATAGGCAATACCATCTTTGATAAACATAGACTGCCTCCTTATGCCAACGGAGCAATTTTTTCAAAAGGTTCGCCGCGAACAGCTTTGTTCCACGCGGCATAGACTTCTTCTTCGTGGAGGGCCAGCCAGCCCACCACGATTCTGAGCTGTTTCACAGGCAGAGCTCCCGCCAGCAATTCACCATCAACGCCAACAGACGCTTCATATTCCCCATAGAACACATGAACATGGGGCTTGTTGTGCTGAACGGTATCGTTGTAAAGCAATTTGATAATGATGCCCGCAAAGCGGCACAATTCCGGCATAGCAATACCTCCTTACGGGCATAGTATATCATAAGCGGGCAAGGGTTATCAAGGAAAGATAGGGGCAGCAGGAGGAAGCTAATAGGGAGATTGAAAAAGATGCCCGTCTCCGTTGGGGAGACGGGCACGGTTTTAGGCAAATAAACGATAAGTGGGACATATTAAATATCGTTCAAAACGACGGCGTTTTGTTCTTCTTTTTCTTGTTTGGCAGCATTCAATTCCTCATCGGTAAAATGTTTATATCCAATCCAAACGCCATATTTTAAGGAATTATAGGTAGTTCCAGTATAGAATTGTATCAAATCAATTTTAACGTGCTGTCCATTTTGATATTCATAATCCCACTCGTCATAATCACGTAGATCGCCATATTTGCCTATCAATTTGTACGTACCAGCCAAAACAGCAGCCCCGGTTACAGCGGTTGTAGTGATAATATAGAAATCGCCATTCGTGTAGCCCAGAGGGGTTCCATATTTTTCGCTCAATGCTTTTTTCATCTTGGAATAAATGCTATCACTTGTATCAGAATAGGAGCTTTCAGGAAGCTGCCATTTAACTTCAATTAATTTATCCTCATCATCAAATTTGTAAAAAATTACAACTTCTTCAAAGCCGGCAACACTTCCTTTCTCTGTCCAGAGTGATTGTTCGTCGCTTTCTTCTTCGTTAATTGCAATTGTTTCTTTTGCACGAACTTGTTCCTTTGTATCGCCAAACTGGATTCCATTGCGCAAAACAAATTCGTTTTCAGCGTGAGCGGATACCGCAAAACTCCACAGCAATAACACTGCCATTATCGTTGAAAGCAATTTTTTCATCATCTTTTCCTCCTTAATGCCATAAGTAATTTGAAAAGTTTTCTTCAGTAACCAGAAGTCTGTTTTTATCCGTAAACGCAATTGTAAAGGACACCTCAACTCCTTCCGGCATCTCTGCCTGAATCTGTGGAAATAATGGGAGCAGATTACAAAGCCCATTTAGAATTTTGACATCATCCATTGGCATTGTTGAGGTTAGTTTTCCGTTATGAAGAACCATCACAAGGTGCCAGCCATCGCGAAAATCAAACCAGAAGTTAATCTCATTAGCTCCATATTCCGGTGCGTTGCTGGTAAAGGTTTCTATTTCTTCCAAATCCATTGCCTGATTAAGAAACAAAAGACCAATTTCCATAGGATTGCTCTCGGCTATCCCGATTCCGGCATTAGCAACTATGAGAATCAAGAAGATTGTGAGAATTACATTTTTCAGCTTCCGCACCTTCATAGAAATTTGCCTTTCCCCCTTAACTATTCATTTCATCAACAACGGCTTCAGGAAAATAACATTGTCTGCATGCGGAAGGTATTTTCCCATACCTTATGGCAATTGCTTTTGCCTCTTGTATGGTGTCAAACAGTTCGTATTTTCCACCGGTTTCACTCTCAACCTTGTTTCTGATATGGGGTTTAGAAGCATCGTGGATTTTACCATTTTGTGTATTCAGGACATATGGCATTATCACCCCTCCTTTTACGCATCCGCGTATTTTTTCTCCATTATAAAACATTTTCCAAAAATACGCAACTGCGAAAACGCACTTGCGAACAATCCGGTATGCTTTCCTTGAGGTGATACGAATGACCGTAAAGGACGCCGTGGCTGCCCGTTTTCAACAAATCTGCAAAGAACGCAGCATCAAGCCCAATGAGCTGGCCAATCGGGCGGGCGTTACTCCGTCCAGCGTGTACAGTATGCTGGACCCCAAACGCCGGGAGGTTTCCGTCAATCTGGTGAAGAAGCTCTGCGACGGTCTGGATATGACTCTTGGTGCATTTTTTAGTACTGCTGAGTTTGATGAACTGGAGCAGGAGATTCGTTAACGAGGTCTTAATAAAACGGAGCCGCCCTTCAAAGCGTGTGATAAAAATCCACGCTTTTTAGATTGGTCATATAATAAAACAGCCTCAGCGTTTGCCGAAGCTGTCCTTGAACCAGTTTTGAATTTTGACGTTGAGCTTTTTGCTGTTGCGGCCCGCGACCACCGCATCCAGCGCCCCGGCCCGGTATTCCCGGTTGTCCGGGTCCAGCTTGATGGCCTCCCGGTAGCTCTGGTGGGCTTCGTCATAGCGGTGCAGACCCATGAGGATTTTGCCCTGCAGGGCGTACCAGCCGTCGTCCCGGGTGTCGGCCCGCAAAAGCTGACGGAGGGCGCTTTCCAGATTGCCCTGCTCCATCAGGCGGAGGGCAAAGTGCTTGGCTTCCTCCTGGGCGATCAGATTAAACCCGACCCGGCGCTGGGAGGCCAGCTTCAGCGCCTGCTCGTAGGCCAGATTGAGTCGAATCAGCTCATCCTGCGCCTGCTTCTGGCGCTGTGCGTCCGTAAACTGATCCGGATGACATTCCTTTACCTTGCGGCGGTACGCGGCCCGTACTTCCGCCGCGTCCGCGCCGGGCCTGACGCCCAGCACTTCAAATGGGCTGGATTCGTACAGACTGCATCCCTCCCCGCCCTGACGGGTTCAAATGGGTAACTCAGCTCAGCTTTTCCCGGCGGATGTCCGCGCCGAGGGAACGGAGCTTTTCTTCGATGCGCTCATAGCCCCGGTCGATGTAGGAGGTCTCGTAGATCTCCGTCACGCCCTTGGCCATCAGCCCGGCCACGATCAGCGCGGCCCCGGCCCGCAGGTCGGTGACGGTGACGGGCGCGCCGTACAGCTCCCGCACGCCCTCGATCAGGATGGTGGAATGATCCATCAGCTTGATGTGCGCGCCCATGCGCCGCAGCTCGTCCAGATGCATGAAGCGGCGCTCGAAAATGGTCTCGCTGACGGTGGAAACGCCGTTGGCCATGCACAGAAGGGAGGTCATAGGCTGCTGCAAGTCGGTGGGGAAACCGGGGTAGACCTGCGTTTTCACGTTGACGGCCCGCTGCACGCCCTGAGGACGGACGCGGATGCTGTCGTCGTTTTCCGTTACCCGCACGCCCATTTCCAGCAGTTTGGCGGTCAGCGCCTCCATGTGGGTGGGAATGCAGCCGTGGATGACCACGTCGCCCCGGGTGGCGGCGGCGGCGATCATCAGCGTGCCCGTCTCGATCTGGTCGGGAATGACGGTGTAGGTGGTGCCGTGCAGGTTCTGCACACCCCGCACGCGGATCACGTCCGTGCCCGCACCGCGAATCTTCGCACCCATGCTGTTGAGGAAGTTGGCCAAGTCCACGATGTGGGGCTCCTTGGCCGCATTGTAGATCACCGTGGTGCCCTCGGCCCGGGCGGCAGCCAGCAGCACGTTGATGGTGCCGCCCACAGTGACCATATCGAAGAATACGTCGTTGCCCACCAGATGATCGGCCTTGGCGTATACCACACCGCCCCGATCCTCGATGGCGGCCCCCAGCGTTTCAAAGCCCTTCAAATGCTGGTCGATGGGGCGGGAGCCGATGTTGCAGCCGCCGGGATAGGCCACCTCGGCCCGTCCTCCCCGGCCCAGCAGCGCCCCCAGCAAGTAATAGCTGGCCCGCAGACGGCGGGTCTGCCGGTAGGGAACGTGGTATTCCTTCACGTTGGCCGCGTTGACCACCATCCGCTGGCCGGGACGGTAGTCCACCTCCGCGCCCAGTTCCCGCAGAATATCCACCAGCGCCCGCACGTCCTCGATGTCCGGCAGGTTTTCGATGGTGCAGGGCTCGTTGCACAGAAGCGCCGCCGGGATCACTGCCACCGCCGTATTTTTACCGCCGCTGACGGTGATCTCCCCCACCAGCGGATTGCCGCCGGTGATCAGCATTTTGTCCTTGCTTTCCATAATGCGGGCCCCTGCGGGCCGCCCTCACCTCTTTTCGCAGTCCAGAGGTTCCTGCGTCATTGTATCCAAAAAGTGTCAGCTTTCATTATACACGATTTGCTGTTTCTTGGCAAGGCTGCCCGCCCGCGCCCTTTGCGTTCAGGGGATTCCACGTTCCCCGGCGGAAATGCAGGCTGAACAGCAGGCACAGCAGCAGGTTGTGGGCGATCATGCAGGCCCACGCCGCCTGAAGCCCCAGCCCCAGAAGCCGGGTGCAAACGAAGGTGCCAGCGATGCGCACGCCCCACATGCCCGCCAGATTGAACAGGAAGGGCGCCAGCGTCCGGCCCACGCCCTGCATCATGCCCTCGATGACGATGGGCACGCCGTAGAAGGGCTCGGAGACGGCCACCATCCGCAGCACGGTGCTGCCCAGCGCGATGACCCTCTCGTCGGAGGAGAACATTGCCATCAGGGGCCGGGCGAAGGCGAACAAAAGGGCCCCGGAAACGGTCATCAGCCCCACCTCCAGCGGCAGGATGGTGCGGGCCAGTCGCTTCATGCGGTCGTTGTCCCCGGCGCCCAGCGCGTTGCCGGACAGGGTGGCGGCGGCGGTCTGCATGCCGAAGCCGGGAATGTAGAAGGCGGACTCCACCGTGTTGGCGATGGTATGGGCGGCGGTGGCCGTCTGGCCCAGCGCGTTGATCATGGAGGCGAACACCACATAGCCCAGCGAGGTGCCGAAGCGCTGCAGCATATTGGGCAGCGCCACCTTCAGGCAGGGGCGAAGCACCCGGCCGTCGGGCCGCAGGCTGCAGCCCTTGGGCGACACCATAGGATGCCTCCACAGCACCGCCGTAATCAGCACGCCGCCGACCGTGTAGGAAATGGCGCTGGCGATGGCCGCGCCCTCCACGCCCATCCCCGCGCCGTATACGCTGACCCGGTGGGAAAACAGGCTAATCTCCCGGGTGGGGTAGATCAGCAGGAAGTTCAGCACGATATTGATCAGGTTCATCAGCACGCCCACCCGCATGGGGGTCTTGGTGTCGCCAGCAGCCCGCAGCACCGTGCCGAAGAGGATGCTGGCCGTGCGGAAGAGCATGGGCACGTACAGAATGAAGAAATACCGGTGGGTCAGCTCCCGGATGGCGGGATCCACCTGCATCCATACCGGCACCATGGGGCTCAGGCTCAGAGTCAGCGCGGTAAAGAGCGCGCCCACGATGCAGGCTACCATGGCGGCCTGCGCCGAGGCCTGATGGGCCTCCTGCTTCCGGCCCGCGCCGCAGGCTTTGGCAATGTAAGCCAGAAACCCGACGCCCAGCGCGGAGATGGAGCTGCCCACCATCCAGCCTACGGTGCTGGTGGCCCCTACGGCGGCGGTGGCCTCCGTGCCCAGCGCCCCCACCATGGCGGTGTCGATGTACTGCACCAGCGTCTGCATCAGCTCTTCCAGCATGGTAGGCCATGCCAGAGCGAAAATCACGGGCAGCATGGCCCAGCGCTCCTTCGCGCGGTTCTTCGACTGATTCAAGAGTCTGTTCCTCCGAAAATCATCGTTTCAGCCAGACGGTCTCGTTGACGATGGGGGTGTAGCTCTGGATGAGCTTGACCACCTTCGCGCCCACGTTCACGTCCTCGTAATCCAGGGGCATGGCCCGGGGCTCCCCTGCGGCCTGCATGGCGATGGCCAGCTCGGCGGCCTGCTGCACGCTTTCCTGCGTGATGCCGCCGATGACCACCGTGCCCTTGTCCAGCACCTCGGGCCGCTCGGTGGAGGTGCGGATCAGCACGCCGCAGAAGCCCAGCATGGCGCTTTCCTCGCTGAGGGTGCCGCTGTCGGACAGCACCACCAGACTGTTCATCTGCAAATGATTGTAGTCGAACAGACCGAAGGGCGGCAGGCTGCGCACCAGCGGATGGAACTGGAAATGCCGCTGCTCAATGAACTTCCGGCTGCGGGGATGGGTGGAGTAGATCACCGGCACCTGATAGGTCTCCGCCATGTGGTTGATGGCGTTCATCAGGGAGAAGAAATTGTCTTCCAGATCAATGTTTTCCTCCCGGTGCGCGGAAACGAGGATATATTTGCCCTTTTCCAATCCCAGCCGTTCCAGCACGTCGCTTTTTTCAATGCCGGGCATGGCGTGGTTCAGCACCTCCCGCATGGGGGAGCCGGTAACGAAGATGGTCTTGCCGTCAATGCCCTCGCTGAGCAGGTAGCGGCGGCTGTTTTCGGTGTAGGGCATGTTGATGTCGGAAATATGATCCACGATCTTGCGGTTGATCATTTCGCTGACGTTCCAGTCCCAGCAGCGGTTGCCCGCCTCCATGTGGAAAATCGGCACCTTCAGCCGCTTGGCGGAAATGGCGCTCAGGGCGGAGTTGGTATCGCCCAGCACCAGCAGCGCGTCGGGCTTTTCCTTCTGAATGACCTTGTAGCTGGCTGCGATGATATTGCCCATGGTCTCGCCTAGGTCGCCGCCCACCGCGTCCAGATAGTAGTCCGGGGCCCGCAGCTCCAGCTCCTTGAAGAAAATATCGTTCAGGCTGGGGTCGTAGTTCTGGCCGGTATGCACCAGAATGTGGTCGAAATACCGGTCGGCGGTGCGGATAACGGCGGACAGCCGGATAATCTCCGGCCGGGTGCCCAGAATGGTCATCAGTTTCAGCTTTTTCATCAATCGTTCTCCTTTGCTTCGGCAGGGGTCTCCAGCACGGGCAGACGCAGGGTGTCAGGGTGTGCTGGGTCGAAGACTTCGTTGGCCCACATGAGGGTGAGCATATCCGTGTCGCCGGTGTTTTCGATGCTGTGGGTGTAGCCGGTGGGAATATCCACCACCGTGAGATTTTCGCCGTTGACCTTGTAGGCGATCACTGTGGAATCCCCCACCTTGCGGAAGCGGATCACGCCCTCACCCTGCAGCACGATGAATTTTTCATGCTTGGTCTGGTGCCAGTGGTCGCCCTTGGTGATATGGGGCTTCGACACGTTCAGACTGACCTGCCCCCGGCTGCCCATGTGCAACAGCTCCGTGAAGGAGCCCCGCTGGTCGGCATGGGTGACGGTGGGCCGGGAGAAATCCTCCGGCGGCAGGAAGCTGAGATAGGTGGCGTAGAGCTTCTTCACCAGCGGGTCGCTCTGATCGGGGACAGTCAGGCTGTCCCGCAGGGCGGGGAAGGACTGGATCAGCTCGGCCATATGGCCCAGATTCACTTCGTGCACGGGCTGCACGGTGCACCATTCGCCTTCCCGGTGGGGCTGGCCCTCCATGGCGCGGAGGAACTCCTCTACCACGTCGTCGATATAGACGAGCCGCAGCGTTACGGAAGGGTCGTTCACCGTGATGGGCAGGCCCCGGGCCACGTTATGGCAGAAGGTGGCCACAGCGCTGTTGTAGTTGGGGCGGCTCCATTTGCCGAATACGTTGGGCAGACGGTAAAGATACACCGCCGAGCCTGTCTCCCGGCCATAGTCCGCCACGGCCTGTTCGGCGCTTAATTTGCTCTGACCATAGGGATTTTCCAGCGCCGCCTGAATGGACGAGCTGAGCAGCACCGGTGGGCGCTTGCCGCGCTCTTTCAGCAGCGTCAGCAGCTGCCGGGTAAAATCGGCGTTCCCTTTCTGAAAATCCGCCGGGTCCGTGGGCCGGTTCACGCCCGCCAGATGAAAGACGAAATCCGCTTCCGCCGCGGCGGCCAGCAGTTCTTCCTCCGTGTGGGGCATGTCCAGCAGCATCAGCCGGTGCGCGTCTCCGCACCGGCCCGTCAGGGCGGAACGCAGGTTTTTGCCCATAAAGCCCCGAGCCCCGGTGATCAAAATATTCAAAGGGAAAGCCTCCTTTATCGCGTCACATTTCATCCAACCTATTGTAGAGGAAGAAACGCCCTCTGTCAATGTGCGGACAGATGGCGCACGCAGTGCTTTGGGCAATGGAAAAAGTGCGGGAACTGTGGAAAAAATGGTTTCACTTTTCGGAAAAATGGGTATCATTTACTTGTACCCCAAAGATGCACTTTCCGGGCGGGCTGTTCCCCCCGGAAACTCCCATAGAACAGAAAGGATGCGGCTTATGTTCATCACCAAGGATATTCTTTACGCAGGCGTAAACGACCATCAGGTGGATCTGTTCGAGGGTCAGTATACCGTACCCAACGGCATGGCCTATAATTCTTACGTGATTCTGGACGACAAGATCGCCGTGATGGACACGGTAGACCGGCATTTCCAGCATGAATGGCTGGACAATCTGGCCCTGATTCTGGGCGGGCGGAAGCCGGACTATCTGGTGGTGCAGCATATGGAGCCCGACCATTCCGCCAATATCGCCAGCTTTCTGAGCGCCTACCCGGAGGCGGCGGTGGTGGCCAACGCCAAGACCTTCGCCATGATCGACCAGTTCTTCGGCCCTGGCCTGTGCGAAAACAAGGTGGTGGTGAAGGACGGCGAGTCCCTTTCACTGGGCAAACATACCCTGACCTTCGTGTTCGCGCCCATGGTGCACTGGCCCGAGGTCATGGTCACTTACGACAGCACGGATAAGGTGCTTTTCTCCGCCGACGGCTTCGGCAAGTTCGGCGCGCTGGACGTAAGCGAGGACTGGGCGGACGAGGCCCGGCGGTACTACATCGGCATCGTGGGCAAGTACGGCGCGCAGGTGCAGAACCTGCTCAAAAAGGCCGCGGCGCTGGATATTGAAAAAATCTGCCCCCTGCACGGCCCGGTGGTGGAGGACAATCTGGCCGAAGCGCTGGAGCTGTACAACACCTGGTCTTCCTATGCGGTGGAGAGCGACGGCGTGATGATCGCCTACACCTCCGTTTACGGCCACACCGGCAAGGCCGCCGAGCTGCTGGCCGAAAAGCTCCGTCTGGGCGGCTGCCCGAAGGTCGTCGTGCACGATCTGGCCCGGTGCGACATGGCGCAGGCTGTGGCAGACGCATTCCGCTACGGAAAGCTGGTGCTGGCCACCACCACCTACAACGCCGATGTGTTCCCCTTCATGCGCACCTTTATCGAGCATCTGACCGAGCGGAACTACCAGAACCGCACGGTGGCGCTGATCGAAAACGGTTCCTGGGCGCCGCTGGCCGCCAAGGTGATGAAGGGCATGTTCGAAAAGAGCAAGAACATCACCTTCGTGGGCACGCCGGTGACCATCCGTTCCGCGCTGTCCGCTGAAAACCGGGAGCAGCTGGGCGAGCTGGCGAAGGAGCTTTGCCGGGAATATGCGGCCCGGGACAGCGAAATGGCCGACAAGCACGACATGAGCGCTCTGTTCCGCATCGGCTATGGCCTGTATGTGGTCACCTCCAACGACGGCAAGCGGGACAACGGCCTCATCGTGAACACCGTCACGCAGGTTTCCGACAATCCCAACCGCATCGCCGTCAACATCAACAAGGCCAACTATTCTCATCACGTCATCAAGCAGACCGGCATTCTCAACGTGAACTGCCTGTCCGTGGACGCGCCCTTCAAGGTCTTTGAGACCTTCGGCTTCCAGAGCGGCCGCGCAGCGGACAAATTCGCCGGCATGGCGCCCATCCGTTCGGACAACGGGCTGGCCATCCTGCCCAAGTACATCAACGCGGCGTTTTCCCTGAAGGTGGAGCAGTATGTGGATCTGGGCACCCACGGAATGTTCATCTGCTCCGTCACCGAAGCGCGGGTGATGAGCGACCGGGAGACCATGACCTACACCTACTACCAGAAGCATGTCAAGCCCAAGCCCCAGACGGAGGGCAAGACCGGCTTCGTCTGCAAGGTCTGCGGCTACATCTACGAGGGCGACGCGCTGCCGGACGACTTCATCTGCCCGCTGTGCAAGCACGGCGTTGCGGATTTTGAGCCGCTGGCGCAAGCCTGAAAAAACGGATTTGAAAACCTTCCGCTCCGATTAAGGGGCGGAAGGTTTTATTTTTGGAAAAAGCGGTTGAGGGATGGAGGGAGCGCCGCCGTGGCGGGGCGATTGGCGGCTTCGGGGGGAAGCCGAAAGAAAATCGTGAACCCGGCGGGTATGACTGCCGATGGCAGACAGCAATCTAAAGTTCAGGTAACCAACAAGCGGAGCGCACGGCAGTGCGATCCGCGCCGATTGTTTGCTCCGAGGAAAGCCCCCTGCCTGCATCGGTGTACGACAACTATGCCGTAAGAAGATTCGCTGCTGGGGGCTTGGTGCGTCGACTCTGGCTGGGGAGTGGGATTTGGTGTCCCATGGGTTTCTCACCAGCTTCGGTGCCCGAAGGTTTCCAAAGGGCGAGCGGAAAGCCCTTTGGTGCGCCCGCAGGCGCATACCCCTTGCCCCGGGTGGGGACTGACGCGCCGACTACGGTGCGGGAGTGGGACTTGCCGTCCTATGGGGCGCTCACACTTTTCTTTCGATGGAGAAAGAAAAGTGTGCAAAAGAAAGCCAGCGGCACGGCGACTCCGGGAAAAAGGCTCTTATTGCCCATTTTGATGGCGGGGCTCGCAATGTCGCGCGCAATGAAGTTGGATAGCTTTCACAAGCTCTTGGAGCGCGCTCGTGCTCGCCTATTTCCGCCGTCAAAATGGGCGGGCCTTTTTCCCTCCGCTGCCTATCGCCGCTCTG
>ERZ827490.2348-NODE-2348-length-20537-cov-3.985158_pt1 | contig 20537 bp, 13 predicted proteins | sample MGYA00519770_ERZ827490 | MGnify/ENA primary metagenome ERZ827490 (study PRJEB31778, sample SAMEA3449324) | human gut metagenome | biome: human gut; feature: human-associated habitat; material: faeces | place: United Kingdom | collected 2010/2012 ...
CCGCCGTAGCATCTATCTTGGTTTTGAAGGTACTATCTCACGTCGTTAGGGCCGACAGAGTCGTCGGCCCCTACGAAGTTCTATCGGCAGTCCGTGCGTATGGGATATCTAACTTCCCCGTAAAAAACCACCCCATTGCCTGTCCGGCAATGGGGTGGTTGCGTTTACGATGACAGGTGACGGCCGAAGTTGCCGCCTACCCGGATGCCCTCCTGAATGATGGTGAAAGCGTGGGGGTCGATCTCGCTGAGCGCCATCTGCACCGACACCACCTCGTACTTGCTGAGACACACGCACAGCACATGCACCTGATCGTGGGAATAGCCGCCCCGGCCCTCCCACAGGGTGAAGCTGCGATCCAGCTTTTCCAGAATGGTCTGGTTCAGCCGCTCGGGATCCTCCTTGGTGAAGATCAGCATCTGGACGGAGATGTTCTGCTGGTGCACCCGATCCAGAAACAGTGCCTGAAACACCACGTAAATGGCAGAATAGATAGCGGTGGTCAGGTCGAACAGCACGGCGCACAGCGCGTACAGCGCTGTGTTGAAGGTGATGGAGAACCGGCCCACCGTGAAACCCTTCCCCTTTTTACTGAGGTACAGGCCCAGCACGTCCAGTCCGCCGGTGGAGCAGCCGCAGGTAAGGATAATGCCGCCGGAAAAGCCGCTGATGATGCCGCCCACCAGACAGGAGGTCAGCTTGTCCGCGATGATCGGCGTGGCGGGAGACGGGATCACCGCCAGCGCGATGGAGTTGATGATGGTCACGGTGGTCATGCCCACCACAAAGTCCCGGCCCAGCGTGCGCCACGCCAGCACGATCAGCGGCAGATTCACCAGCAGGTAGAAGATACCCGCCAAATCCACCGAGGTCTCCAACCCCAGCGCCGTCACCAGCAGGGTACGGATCACCTGACACAGACCGTACAGGCCGCCGCTGTACATGCCCTGCGGCACGACGATCAGGTTGATGCCCGCCGCCATCAGGATGCCGCCCAGCACACCCATGCCCAGCCGCAGCCATTTGTTCTGCTGCACCTTCTGCAACATACGCTGACCCTCCTTATATATAAGTAGTATGGTCGGATTTTGTCTGTTTCAGACGCAAAACCGCAGAATTCCGCGTCATTTTTCACATTTGCGAGGCGATTATAATATATCACCTCCGGCTTGTCAAGGCTTTCCCCGCTTTTCAGAGGGTAAACCGCAGGCGGCTGTACAGCCGCTGCCTTGCCCGCCGCAGACAGCGGGACACGGTGGATTTGTTGACCCCCAGCCGCCGGGCGATCTCGGTGACGGTCAGCTCCTCCTGAAACTGCATGTCTACCATCTGCCGCTGGCGGGGCGTCAGCTCCGCCATGGCGTCCGGCAGACGCCGCCGCAGACGGCGCAGGCGGCGGCTGTTGTCCTCGTCTCCCTGTTGCCACTGGGCCAGCTGGGCGTAATCAAACAGTAAATCGTTCATCCCGGTAATAGCTCCTGTCGTAGTAGTGGGCCGTCAGGCGGTGGAGCTGGCGGCATTGCCGCAGCAGCGGCTCCAGATCCAGTATCCGGCGGTGCAGGGAAAAGCGCTGGCTCTCGTCCCGCGCTTCTCTCTCCTCCTGCCGCAGCTGGGCAAGGCGGCGGGACAGCAGCTCCGCCGAATAGGCGTAGCTTTCCGATAATTCTTGCAGCGTCATGGAATCTCTCCTCTCTCTTTGGGACATTTTCAAAAAATTTTCCCGGAAAAATGCGTCTTTTTGTGAAGATTGTTGTTGACAAATAAAGTGACTTCTGCTAATATAATCTTCGCTGGTAGCAAATGCTGGTGTAGCTCAGCTGGCAGAGCAGCTGATTTGTAATCAGCAGGTCGGGGGTTCGAATCCGTCCACCAGCTCCAATTTCATACATGGGGGATTTCCCGAGTGGCCAAAGGGGACAGACTGTAAATCTGCTGGCAACGCCTTCGGTGGTTCGAATCCACCATCCCCCACCAAAAAGAAAAAGTCGCACGCAGTGTGGCTTTTTCTTTTTGTTCTCTTCTCTCTTCGTTCTTATCTTTTCTCTCTTCTCTTTCTTTGCGACTTTTTCCAGTGAATAACGAAGAGTGAAAAGTGAAGAATTGCGTTGAATAGGCCTGGTCTTTGTGGTATACTCTCTATTGAGGTGATCCATATGGCCAGTCCCCTTTTAGATAAATCCCTTGAGTTCGCAACGCAGATCGTCCTGTTTTACGAGGCGTTTTCCAAAACCAGAAAAGACACCACGATCACCAAGCAGCTTTTGCGCTCCGCCACCTCCATTGGCGCCAATATTAACGAAGCGGTTTACGGCAACAGCAAAGCGGACTTTATCTCCAAATTGCATATTGCACTGAAGGAAACCGGCGAAAGTATCTATTGGCTTACTCTGCTGAAACGTACTCAACTGATGGAATACGATTTTGACTCCCTCCTTTCACTGGCCGATGAGATCAAACGTCTCCTCATCGCTTCTTTGAACACCGCCAAGAACCGCCAGTCGTGACCGCCCTCTGGGCGGTTTTCTTTTTTCGCCGCATAACGGAAGTACCTTCGTCTACCGGCGGGAGGGGTAGACCCCCTCCCCTACGCACCATTTATTACATGGGCCGATATGCTCCGCCGTTGTATCCCCTCCTCTCTCCTGTGCACAAGAATCTTGAGATTGTCTCTACAATATCACAAGATTCTTGTTCTGTCAAGTGCATTTTAACAAGTTTCTTGTTTTTTCTTCTTGACATATTTTTACAACACCAGTAAAATGGTGGTAAGAAAACAAGATTCTTGTTTGGGAGGGTCTGCTATGAGCTTTGGTGAGCAGCTGCGGAAGCGGCGGGAAGAATTGGGCATGAGCCGGGACACGCTGGCGGAGAAGCTTGGCGTCAGCCGCAGCGCCATCGGCAACTACGAGACCGGCGTCAGCACCCCCAAGGAGGACGTGCTGCTGCGGCTGTTTGACGCCCTGCAGGTGGATCCCAACTATCTGTACCGGGACACGTTCCGCCACACCTTTGTCTACTCGGACGAGGAGCGGCGGATGGTGGAGAAATACCGCGCCCTGCCGCTGTCCGGGCGGCAGATGATCCACAGCGTGCTGGACAGTCTGACCGAAATGCAGGAGGAATGGCGGCAGGACACAACGGAGGACAACATCCGCACCATCCCGCTGTACGCCTCCCCCGCCGCCGCAGGCTTTGCCGCGCCGGTATTTCAGGAGGATTACGACCTGATCCCCGTCACCGGCGACGTACCTGCCGGGGCGGAGCTGGCGGTGCGGATTCAGGGCGACTCCATGGCTCCGTGGATCGCCGACGGCTCGGTGGTGTACGTGAACCACGACCCGCTGCAAAGCGGTGACGTGGGCATTTTCTGCGTGGACGGCGAGATGGTGTGCAAGCAGTACTACCGCGACCCGCTGGGCATGGTGTATCTTTTCTCCCTGAACCGCCGGCGCGCCGACATGGACGTGGTGTTCCACCGGGGCAGCGGCCGCAGCCTGACCTGCTTCGGCCGGGTGATGATGCACGGATTGCCGCTGCCGGAATAATTTCCCGCCCCGATGGACATAATGCAGCTATTCTCTATTTTGATAAAGGAGTGTGCTGCTATGTACGCAAACGTGAACCAGAAGGCCTGTATCCAGTGCGGGCTGTGTCCCAGCATCTGCCCGGAGGTATTTTCGCTGGACGACGGCGCACCTGCCCACGCCATTACCGATGCCGTGCCGGAGGACTGCCGCCTGACGGCGCAGGAGGCCGCCGACAGCTGCCCCACCGGGGCCATCGAGATCCGGGGGTAAGGCAACAATTAAAGCCTCCCCTGTGTAAGGGGAGGTGGCAACGCAAAACGTTGACGGAGGGGTTGTCCGTAATCTGACAATCCCCCAGTCGGGGTGTTAAGAAAACATGCCAGTGGCATGTTTTTAGCCCCGATCTCGGCGGCTATGCCGCCGTAGCTGACAGCCCCCTTTACACAAGGGAGCCTTTACCTGTGCAAACGGTAATATTTATTGCATTGGCTATTCCACAGAAAGGACGAATCTACATGCGTAAAAAACAATTCAAAGCCGAATCCAAGCGTTTGCTGGATCTGATGATCAACTCCATCTATACTCACAAGGAGATCTTCCTCCGTGAGATCATCTCCAACGCCTCCGACGCCATCGACAAGCTGTGCTACCTCAGTCTGACCGACGACAAGGTGGGCCTGAACCGGCAGGACTTCCGCATCCTCCTGGCCGCCGATCCCGACAGCCGCACCCTGACCGTCAGCGACAACGGCATCGGCATGGACGGGGACGATCTGGAGCACAATCTGGGCGTCATCGCCAACAGCGGCAGCTTCCAGTTCAAGGGCGAGCTGGAGGGCAAGGAGACCCCCGACACCGATATTATCGGTCAGTTCGGCGTGGGCTTCTACTCCGCCTTCATGGTGGCCGACCAGATCACCGTCATCACCAAAAAGTACGGCTGTGAGCAGGCGTACCGCTGGCAGTCCGCCGGTGTGGACGGCTACACCATCGAGCCCTGCGAAAAGGACGCCGTGGGCACCGATATCATCATGCACCTGAAGCCCGACAGCGAGGAGGAGAAGGACGAGTACAGCCAGTATTTGCAGGAGTACACCCTCAAGCGGCTGGTGAAGAAGTACAGCGACTATATCCGCTTCCCCATCCGCATGCTGACCACCCACTCCCACCGGAAGGACGGCAGCCCCGACGACAAGCCGGAGTACGAGGACGTGACCGAGTGGGAGACCCTCAACTCCATGGTGCCCCTGTGGCAGCGGAAAAAGAGCGAGGTCACCAAGGAGGAGTACGACAAGTTCTATCAGGAGCGCTTCGGTGAGTTTGCCCCGCCCCAGTCGGTCGTCACCGTGTCGGTGGAGGGCGCCGTCACCTATAAGGCGCTGCTGTTCATCCCCTCCCGCATGCCCAACCAGTATTTTACCGAGGATTTCAAGCCCGGTCTGCAGCTCTACAGCTCCGGCGTCATGATCATGGATCACTGCGCCGACCTGCTGCCGGAGTACTTCAACTTCGTCCGGGGCGTGGTGGATTCCCCCGACCTGAGCCTGAATATCTCCCGTGAGCTTTTGCAGCACGACCGGCAGCTGAAGGTCATCGCCGCCAATCTGGAGAAGAAGATCAAGGCGGAGCTGCTGCGGATGCTGAAGGACGAGCGGGACAGCTACGAGACCATCTACCGCAGCTTCGGCCGCCAGCTAAAGCTGTGCGCCCTGAACAACTACGGCGCCAACAAGGAGAAGGTGCAGGATCTGCTGCTGTTCTACTCCTCCAGAGAGAAAAAGCTGGTGACGCTGGACGAGTACGTGGCGCGTATGCCGGAGAGCCAGAAGTTCATCTACTACGCCACCGGCGAGACGGTGGATGCCATTGACCATCTGCCCCAGACGGAGCTGGTGAAGGAGCACGACTATGAGATGCTGTACTTTACCGACAACACCGACGCCTTCATCCCCGACCTGTTCGTCCAGTACAAGGACAAGCCCTTCCGCAGCGTGGTGGACGGTGAGCTGGAGCTGGACGATGAAAAGAAGCCTGACGAGACGGAACGCTACAAGGACGATTTCGCCTTCATGAAGGAGGTGCTGGGCGACAAGGTGACGGAGATCAAGGCCAGCACCAAGCTCAAGACCCACCCCGTGTGCCTGTCCAGCGGACAGGGCCTCACCTTCGAGATGGAGAAGTACTTCGCCGCCGTGCAGCCTGACCTGAACATGAAGGCTCAGCGTATTCTGGAGATCAACGTGGATCACCCCGCCTTTATCACCTTTGAAACGGCCCGCATCACCGAGCCGGAGAAGGCGAAGAAGTACGCGGAAATCCTCTATAATCAGGCCTGCCTCATCGCCGGTCTGCCTATCGATGATCCCAGCGCCTACACCGACCTGCTGTGCAGCCTGTGGCAGTAAGAATAAAAAACATTCCCCGGCGATGGCCGGGGAATGTTTTTTATTCGCTGATCCCGCAGACCGACTCATACAGCAGCTGCAAATCGTACACGTCGATAGCGCCGTCACCGTTGATATCGGCGGCTTTCCGGAAGTCCGCGGCGGACAGGCCGCCTGACGCCTTGCCAGTCACCAGATAGTCGTACAAAAGCTGTACATCCGTGCTGTCAATGCCGCCGCTGCCGTTCAGCTCCCCGATCTTTACGGTGAAATCGGTGGGAGAGAGAAAGTGCTGTCCCATCACGGCGGCGCTCTCCCCGTCTGGCTGGTGATTACTGAGACTGGCTTTCAGGTAGTGGCGATGCACCTGCGCTCCCGCGTCCCACGCGGCGTCGGCCTGATACCACCGTACCCCCAGCTTGACCAGATCCCAGCCGTGGGATTCGGCGTTGACGCTGCCCGATACCACGCGGACGTCTACCCCCGCCGCCAGCGCCAGCCGGTACAGCAGCAGGGCATAGCCCTGCGATACCGCACGCTTGTTCACCAGTGCCGCGTAGGCGGAATACTTCAGCAGATTCGTGGTATCGTTCCGGTTTTCGCTGTCATTTTCCACATGGGCGCAGAGCCAGTCATAAATGGCCGCCAGCCGCTCCTCCGGCTCCGCCATCCGCGCCACCCCCAGATAGTCCAGCAGCGACGCAGCGGTCTGCTCCAGCTCCGTTTCCTGCCGGGCGGTGGTGAAATAGGTAAACGCGATGGTCACACCAAAGTAATTGCCGTCCCACGACGCGGAGTAGGTGACGCTGCCATACTGATAGCGCATGTAGTCGCCGCCGGTGGGATCCTGCGGATCATGGCGGAACACCTCCGGCAGCAGCTGCTGCCGCACCAGCGTGGTCAGATACTTGGCAAAGCGCCGCCGCAGCAGGATACCGGCATGGGACACGCCGTCCGCAGCCAGCTGCTTCTCGCTTTTGCTGTAAGCCGCCGCGGCCTCCTCCGCCGTCAGCTCCGAAAACGGCCCGTCCGCCGGATAGCCGGTGTAGAAAAACAGTATCTGCTCCCGTGCCTTGAACTGCTGGTGCACATAGGCGGCTACGTCCGTCAGGCTGTCGTAGCGACCGCCGTCGCCCATGGCGTTCGTCTCCGCCAGCATTGCCGTGCCCGGCGCGTCATAGGTGACGCTTTCCGCTACGCCCAGCTCCGGATACAGGGGATTGCTGCAGACCACCGTGGCGGACAGCGGCGCATCCTCCGCGCTGTACATCTCCGCCCAGACCTGACCGGGCAGCAGCGTGACGGCCATCAGTACCGCGCACAGCAGCGCCGCCAGACGCTTTCCTTTCCTGTCCACCTGCTCCGCCTCCTTTTGCTTAGATTTCCAATTATTGTCATTTTACCAGTCTGAGCGCCGCTTGGCAAGCGGAAAAATCTGGAAACGGGCAGCAGAAAAGCACCCCTTGGGTGCTTTTCCGTTTTATCAACCGTTGCAGACCCTCTCGTACAGCAATTGCAGGTCGTACACGTCGATGATAGTATCCCGGTTCACATCTGCGTTATCCAGAAACTGTGCTTCCGTCATTACGCTGGTGATTGTGGGACTGCCTGTTGTCAGGTATTGATACAGCAGCTCCACGTCCAGAATGTCAAGCCCGCTGGAACCGTTCAGCTCTCCGGGAGTCTTGGACAGAAACTCACCGGCAAACCACAGCACGATCTCTCGGCCAGAGTAGCTGTAGCCATATTCATAACCGCCGCCCACTTGCATAGCACGGGCGATGGAGACGATATTCTCATAATACCACTCCCGTGCAGCCATAACGGGATTGCTGTCCGTCACATACAGGTGGGCTATGCCGCCGTTGCGCTGCAGCAGGTCGGCCACTTTTTCCACAAGTCCGCTGTCTGTGGTAGATACAATGGTGTCGTTTACCTTGTAGTAGAAGGCGTCAGTGGCGGTGCAGTTTTCCAGCGGCACGTTATACGGTATATCGGAGGGCGTATGATCCTCCTGCAGCATCGCTGTGGTAATATTGAAATAGCTGTGATAGGGTGAATAGGGATCGTCCGAACCGTTATACACGGGATCGTCCCATGTGGCGTCTACATAGTACCACTCTCCGTCGATTTTTGCCAGATTCCATGCATGGTTTTCTCCTGCGTAGCCTACTACATAGTAGCTCTGGATACCTGCGCGCATCAACAGATATTGCAGCGCAAAAGCATACCCCGCGCAAACGCCCTTGCCCTCCACCAGTGTGGTATAGCCGTTCTGCTCCTCCAGCTTACTGTAGGTATACGTGACTTTCTTGATCAGCGCGTCGTGCAGGTACAGCTCTTTCTCATAGTCGCTGCCGGTGGGCATACCCGCCAGGATCGTTTCAGCAGTCTCCAGAAACAGCGGCAGTTCGGTATTCAGATTGTAAATATGACTGTTGTAATTCAGTTGAATTTCACTGCAAAGCATGGTGTTTTTGTTGTACCAGAACGACGGCCGGGCCCAGAACAGCTCCGGATAGTCAGAGTAAAACGCAGCAGTAACAAGCCAAGCTTCATCATGGGTAATTTTCTGGTTTGTAGGAAGCGAAACCTTGTCTACGGTAAAATTCTCTGCCATTTCCAGCAGCCGATCATAAATTTTCAGGTAGACCGTACTGCGGGACATTTTCGCCAGCTTAGCACGGCCATACCGTGTCACGGATATGATATCGAAATAGGAGCTCCCGCTTTTATTACTGGTCAGAGCATTATTCAACTCAGCAGACGTAATCTCCGCATCCGCAGCTTCCTCTGCTGAAAACTGCTCAACCTCCAATTCGTGGCTGATAGGATCCAGTGTCGCCCTGCATAGCACATCGGAATCATCGGTATTGTCAGTGTCCTGATTGTCCACTTCCTGCTCCGGCTCCTGAGGGTCGGCGCTTTCACTCTCCTCTGGAACTTCCGCGTCCGGCGTTTCATCGTCGGTGGGAGCGGGCGTCTGGTCGTCGGCAGGCTGTCCGTCTGTGGCGGTTTCCTCACTCATGGTAGGCTTGTCGTTCACAATCGGTTCTTCCAGCGCAGCGGCGCTGCCGCCGTCCGTCCCATCCATCGCCCACACCTGCGTCGGCAGCAGCGTGACGGCCATCAACACCGCACACAGCAGTGCGGCCCATCGCTTCATCTTTCTCATAGTTTTCTTTCCCCTTTGTCGAAGATTCGATAGTACTATTTTACCAGCATACCCGGCATTTGGCAAGTGATTTGTCGGGCATTTTAGTTTTTTCGGTGCGCCGCTTTGCAAACGGCGGCAAATACGGTATAATGGCGGCAAAGACTATCACACGTAAGGAGGACGCGCCTATGCTGTCCATCTGGATCGGCCGCGCCGGCAGCGGAAAGTCGGCGCGGGTGCTGGAGACCATCCAGCGTGAGCGGGAGAACCGTCCCCAGCTGCTGCTGGTGCCGGAGCACACCTCCCACGAGGCGGAGCTGGATCTGTGCCGCTTCTGTGGCCCCACCGCCTGCCGCAGCGCCGAGGTGCTGACCTTCCAGAGCCTTGCCACCCGCGTACTGGGCGAGACCGGCGGCCTTGCCGACGTGACGCTGGACAACGGCGGCAAGCTGCTGACCATGCGCCGGTGCTTACAGGAACTGCACACGCAATTAAAGGTGTTCGGCCGCCCGTCCCAGCGCTCGGCGTTTTTGCACCAGCTGACCACGTTGGCCGATGAATTTTACGCCTATCAGATCGCGCCGGAGACGCTGTACCGCCATGTGGAGGACATGGAGGGCGCCATGGGTGACAAGCTGCGGGACGTGGCGCTGATCTTCGCCGCCTACGACGCCAAGCTGCGCCACGGCGGCACCGACACCCGTTCCCGTGTGCAGAAGCTCCACGACAGCCTGCCCCAGTCCCACTATCTGGATGGGAAAGACCTGTATCTGGACGGCTTTTCCTTCTTCAATAAGCAGGAGGAGAGCGTGCTGGCGCTGGCGCTGCGGCGGTGCGCCAGCGTAACGGTGACGCTGCTGGGCGATAAGACCGGCCAGCAGTTTCAGAACGCCGCCGCCCAGAAGGAGCGCCTTGTCCGCATGGCCCGTGAAGCGGGCGTCGAGTGCCGGTTGGCGTACCTGACCCGACAGGACGACAGCCCGCTGGGCCACCTGGAGCGTTGCTTCTTCGGCCATGACGCGGCCTGGGAGGGCGAGACCGACGCGGTGGCGCTCTATCAGGCGGCCACCGCCTACACGGAGGTGGAGTACGTCTCCGCCCAGATTCGACGCCTTGCCCAGCAGGGCTATCGCTACCGGGACATGGCCGTGGCCGCCCGGACGCTGGATGCCTACGGCCCGCTGCTGGAGTCCATCTTTCTGCGGGACGGCATCCCCGCCTACGTCAGCCGCCGCAGTGACATTCTGGAAAAGCCGGTGATGACGCTGCTGCTGTCCGCCGTGGACGCGGTGACAGGCGGCTTTGAGTACGAGGATATGTTCCGCTATCTGAAAACCGGCATGACCGGCGTGACGGAGGCGGAGTGCGACCTACTGGAGAACTACGTGATCCGCTGGGAAATTCGGGGCAATATGTGGCTGCGTGACGTGCCGTGGACGCTGAACCCCGACGGCTACGGCCGGGACATGACGGAGGAGCGGGCCGCCCGCCTGCAGGAGATCAACCGCATCCGGGAAAAGGTGCGTCTGCCGTTACTGGCGCTGGCTACCGGCCTGAAGGAGCGGCCCACCGCCCGTGACAAGGCCCGGACGCTGTACGAATTCGCGGCGGCTGCCGGTGTGCCGGAGGCGCTGCGGGACAAGGCCGACGCACTGCTGGCGGCGGGACAGGTGCAGCTGGCGGAGGAATACGCCCAGCTGTGGCAGATCTTCTGCGGCGTGCTGGATCAATTCGTGGAAATTCTGGCGGACACGGAGCTGGACGGCGAGGAATTCGCCCGCCTGCTGCGGCTGGTGCTGACCCAGTACAGCGTGGGCACCATCCCCGCCACGCTGGATCAGGTGAAGGTCAGCGAGATCACCCGCAACGACCGCCACCGCGTCCGCGTCCTGTTCCTGCTGGGCGCCAACGACCACCTGCTGCCCCAGATCGACAAGGACGGCGGCGTGCTGGACAGCGACGACCGGCAGGCGCTGGCTCAGCGGGATATCCCCCTGTCCGACGCCACCTTCGACGCGCTGGATAACGAGCTGCAAAACATCTACGCCTGCCTTGCCCAGCCCACGGAGCACTTACATATCAGCTGGCCCGTCACCGATGTGACCGGCGCGGAGCTGCGGCCCTCCTTCGTGGTGGAGCGTGTGGCCCGCCTGTTCCCCCGGACGAAGATATGCCGGGAGGACGGGGCCTATCGCCTGACGCTGCCTGCCGCGGCCCTGTGCGCCGCAGGAGACGATCCCAAACTGTGGCGGTACTTTGCCCAAAGTCCCCGCTACGCCGCCGCCCTGTCCGCCATGGAGCGGGCGCGGCACATGGAGCGGGGCAGCCTGTCGCCGGAGGCGGTGCGGTCGCTGTACGGCCACTCTATCGCCATGTCCGCCAGCCGCATCGACCGGGTGAAGTCCTGCCATTTCGGCTACTTCATGGAGTACGGTCTGCGGGCAAAGGAGCGGAAAAAGGCGGGCTTCGAGGCCCCGGAGATCGGCACCTTCCTCCACTATCTGCTGGAAAACGTCAACCGTGACGTGAAAGCGCAGGGCGGCTACGGACAGGTGGCCGACGAGGAGCTGCGCCGCATGGTGCGGAACTATGTAAAGCGCTACGCCGACGAATGCATCGACGACTATCCCCATAAATCCGCCCGCTTCCGGTATCTGTTCAGCCGTCTGCGGGAGACGGCCTACAGCATCATCCTCAGCATCGCGGAGGAAATGCGGCAGTCGGACTTCGCCCCGGTGTCCTTCGAGCTGAGCTTCGGCGGACGGGACGGCGACCTGCCCGCCATCACCGTTCGGGAGGGCGGCGCGTCCCTGTCCGTCTCCGGCAAGGTAGACCGGGTGGACGGCTGGCTCCACGACGAGAAGCTCTATCTCCGGGTGGTGGACTACAAGACCGGCCAGAAGAGCTTCGACCTGACGGATATCCGCTATGGTCTTGGCATTCAGATGCTGCTGTATCTCTTTACGCTGGAGCGGGAGGGCGCGTCCTATTTCGGCCATCCCATCGTGCCATGCGGCGTGCTGTACCAGCCCGCCCGCAGCGTGATACTGCGGCAGGATCGCGGCATCAGTGACGAAAAGCTGAAGGCCGCTCTGCAAAAGGAGCTGCGCCGCACCGGACTGGTGCTGGGCGAGCCCCAGATCCTGCAGGCCATGGAGCACAGCGCGCTGGAGTCCCCTTGCTATCTCCCCATCGGGGTGAAGAAGGACGGCGGCGTCACCGGCAGCGTGGCCACGGCGGCGCAGCTGGGCCATCTGGGCCGGTATGTGGACAAGCTGCTGCACCAGATCGCCGGGGAGATCGCGGGCGGCAACATCGACGCCGACCCCTATGCCCGCGGCCCACAGGACAGCGCCTGCACCTACTGCGCCTTTGCCTCGGCCTGCTATTTTGACGACAGCCGAGACAAGCGCCGTCCCCTTTACAAGACCGACAGCGACGAATTCTGGGCCCTGATGGAACGGGAAAACGGAGAGGAGGGACACCATGGCCGTTGAACTGACACTTGACCAGCGCACAGCGGTGGAAAACCGGGGCGGCAGCCTGCTGGTGTCCGCCGCCGCCGGCTCCGGAAAGACCAAGGTGCTGGTGGAGCGCCTGTTCCGCTATATCATGGAGGAGCAGTGCGCCGTAGACGATTTTCTGATCATTACCTATACCAAGGCGGCGGCGGCGGAGCTGCGGGGCAAGATTGCGGCGGAGCTGTCCAAGCGGGTGGCGGAGCATCCGGACAACGCCCATCTGCGCCGCCAGCTGTTCCGGGTGTATCAGGCGGACATCAAAACGGTGGACGCCTTCTGCGCCGCGCTGCTGCGGGAAAACGTGTACCGTCTGCCGCCGGTGGCGGGCCATACCCTGACGCCGGACTTCCGGGTGCTGGACGAGCAGGAGGCCGCCATGGTGAAGGAGCGGGTGCTGGAGCGGACGCTGGAGGATTTCTACGCCGGCATGGACGACCAGCGCCGCCAGCTGGCGGAAACGCTGGGCGCGGGCCGGGACGACCGGGCGCTGGAGCAGCTGGTGCTGGAGCTGCACCGCAAGCTGCAAAGCCATCCCTACCCGCTGGAATGGCTGGAAAAGGTGCGCCGCGGCTGGGAGACGCTGCCGGAGGACTTGAGCCAGACCCCCTACGGCCGGATCATCATGGAGGACGCCGCCGCCAAGGCGGATTTCTGGGCGGCGCTGCTGGAAAAAACGGCAGACGGCATCACCGACGAGGTGGTGGCCGCCGCCTACAGCGACCGTCTGGTGGAGGCGGCAGCGGGGTTTCGGGGCTTTTCCGCCGCCTGCGGCGACTGGAACGCCATGGCCGCCGCGCTGCCCGGCTTCCACCGCCGCATGGGCACTGTCCGGGGCGAGAACCCGGAAAAGGAGCACGTGCAGGCCATCGTCAAGCAGTGCAAGGACGACCTGAAGAAGCTGGCCGCGCCCTTTACCGTCACCCAGGCGGAGCATCTTTCCGACCTGTCGGCCATGGCGCCCGCCATGCTGGCGCTGACGGCACTGACCGCTGACTTCTCCCACCGCTATCAGGCGGAGAAGGCCCGCCGCAACGCGCTGGATTTCTCCGATCAGGAGCACTATGCCATCGACCTGCTGTGCCAGCCCGACGGCCAGCCTACGGAGTTGGCTCAGCAGGTGGCCCAGCGTTACCGGGAGATTATGGTGGACGAGTATCAGGACGCCAACGACGTGCAGAACTGCATCTTCTCCGCCGTCTCCCGGCAGGAGCAGAACCTGTTCACCGTGGGCGACGTGAAGCAGAGCATCTATCGCTTCCGTCTGGCCGACCCCACCATCTTCCTGCGGAAGTACAACGCCTACGTCCCCGCCGGCCAGGCGGAGGACGGCCAGCCCCGCAAGGTGCTGCTCAGCAAAAACTTCCGCTCCCGCCAAAGCGTGCTGGACGGCTGCAACGCTATCTTCCGCAGCATCATGTCCCGCCGGATGGGCGAGATGGACTACGGCGCGGAGGAGCAGCTCTATTTCGGCGCGGCGTACTACCCGCCCCACCCGGACACGGCGGCGGAATACCACTTCATCGACGTGGCCGACACCGAGGAGGAGCGCTTCGACCGCGCGGCGGTGGAGGCCCGGTTCGTGGCAGAGCGCATCCGCCGCATGCTGGACGAGGGCTACGCCGTCTCCGGCGGCGACGGCCTGCGGCGCTGTACGCCGGAGGATTTCGTGATCCTGATGCGCTCACCCCGCAGCCGCCTGAAGGCCTTCACGGCGGCACTGGCGGCCCGGAACATTCCCTGCGCCGCCGACGAGAGCAGCGACTTCTTCGCCACCGTAGAGATCGCCGTGGTGTGGTCGCTGCTGCAAATCATTGACAATCCCCGGCAGGACGTGCCGCTGATCTCGGTGCTGCGCTCGCCCCTGTTCGGCTTCACGCCGGATCGTCTGGCGGCCATCCGCGCCTTGCAGAAGGACGGCGACTACTATGATGCTCTGCTGCTGGATGAAAGCCCCGATACCCGGGACTTCCTCCATACGCTGGAGAGCCTTCGCGCCGCCGCCCGGGACGAGACGGTGGACGTGCTGCTGTGGCGCATCTACAACACCTGCCGCTGCGCGGCGGTGTTCGGCGCCATGCCGGGCGGTCAGGCCCGGAAGGACAACCTGACGGCCTTCTACACCTACGCCCGGCAGATGGCCGGCGCGGGGAAAAAGAGCCTGTTCGACTTCACCGCCCACCTGCGGACGCTGCTGGAAAACGGCGACGCGCCGGATCTCTCCACCCGCCAGAGCGCCGGCGGCGTGCGCATCATGTCCATCCACAAGTCCAAGGGTCTGGAGTTCCCCATCGTGTTCCTGTGCGACCTCAGCAAGCGGTTCGACTCCCGCGACGTGCAGGAGCCGGTGCTGGTGCACCCCCAGCTGGGGCTGGGTGTGGAGTGCGTGGACAGAGCGCGCAGCATCCGCTACGATACCGTCAGCAAAACGGCGGTGGCGCTGCAATTGCAGCGGGAGAGCAAGTCCGAGGAAATGCGCATCCTCTACGTGGCCATGACCCGCGCACAGGAGAAAATGATCGCCGTGGACTGCCGGAAGAAGGGCCGCAAGCGCGTGGCCGATCTGGCAGGTCTGGCGGGCGTTCCCACACCGCCGGAGGCAGTGGCGGCGGGCAAGTGTCTGGGCGACTGGGTGCTGCTGCCGCTGCTGTGTACCGCTCCGGGCGCCAAGCTGTGCCAGTGGGCGGATGTGCCTACGCCGGAGCAGACCACGGAGGACGGCGGCTGGCAGGTGTATCTGTGGGATTCTCCCGCCGCCATGACCGCCGCCGTGCCGCAGGAGGACGCGGCAGCCCCGCTGCCGGAGGAGCAGCCCTTTGACCCCGCACCGCTGGAGTGGGTCTACGGGCACGGCGCGGCCACCGTCACCCCCGGCAAGGTGACGGCCACCCAGTTGAAGGGCCGCGCCATCGACGAGGAGATCGCGGAGGGCGCGCCTACCCGCCGCCGTGCGGTGCTGTTTGAAAAGCCCCTGTTCCTGCGGGAGACCACCGGCCTGACGGCGGCGGAAAAGGGCACCGCCGTCCACGCCGTCATGCAGTACATCGACTTCCGCACCCCCGCCACCCCCTCGGCGGTGGCGGCAGAGGTGGAAAAGCTGGCCCAACGTCGATTGCTGACGGCCCAGCAGGCCGCGGCGGTGGACTGCACCATGGTGGCGCGGTTTCTGGCGTCTCCGCTGGCGGAGCGTATCCGCGGCGCGGACAAGGTGTGGCGGGAGTACCGCTTCTCGCTGCTGACCGACGCCGCCCTCTACGATCCGCAGGCGGCGGGAGAGGAGCTGCTGCTGCAGGGCGTGGTAGACTGTGCCTTTGAAACACCGGATGGCCTGGTGGTGGTGGACTTTAAGACCGACCGCGTCACCCCCCAGCAGCAATCCCAGCGGGCCGAGGGCTACCGTCCCCAGCTGGAGGCCTACGCGCTGGCGCTGGGTAAGGTGCTGGAAAAAGACGTGTCGGAGAAGCTCCTGTACTTCTTCCACACAAATTCTACCGTAAAATTATAAAAAAGTGCTTGCAATTTGCCGCAAGGTGTGGTATTATCACAGTTGCGTTTATGGGTAAAACCGAACGACAAGTGTACCGGAAAGGGGTGAACCAGAGCAATGAAGGAAGGAATCCATCCCAATTATCAGCAGACTACTATCAAATGCGCCTGCGGTAATGTGATTGAGACAGGTTCTACGAAGAAGGATATTCGCGTGGAAGTCTGCTCTAAGTGTCACCCGTTCTTCACCGGCAAGCAGAAGCTTGTCGATACCGGCGGACGCGTTGCCAAGTTCAACAAGCGTTTCGGCCTGGAGGGCTAAAAAGACACATGAAAATGCCTGTTCCCCATGGGAACAGGCATTTTTTTGCTGACAGCGAAAGAACCCCGTGTCCGCATGAACCATGCGGACACGGGGTTTGTGGTGTTACAGTTCCGTTCCCTGCGCCACTGCCTCATACAACAGCTGCAGGTCGTAAACGTCCAGCGTACCGTCCCGGTTCACGTCGGCGGAAAGCTCCTGCTGCGGGGTGTATTCGCTTTCGGCCTGCCCGGTCAGATGATCGTACAGCGACGCCACATCGGTGACATCCGGTGTGTCGCCGTCGGTAACGATCACGCCCAGCTTGATGCAAGTCACGCGGGAAAGACAGTCATTCTTATTCCCGATGGCGATGCTGTTCCACTCCTTCTGCGTGCCCCGATAGTCCACTGCGGTGGGATCGCATCCGTCGAACGCCATGCGGCCGATCGTCGTCAGTCCGGTGCCCAGCGAGATGGAATTCAGGCCGCTGCAATACCGGAAGGCCTCCTGATCGATCTCCTTCAGGCTGTCGGGGAATACCAGATCGGTCAGTCCGGTGCAGCCGGAAAACGCCATATAGCCGATGGAGGTCAGGTTCCGGGAGAAAGTAATCTCCTCCAGCCCCGTGCAGCCGTCGAAGGCCTGCGTACCGATGGAGGTAACGCTGTCCGGCAGCACCAGCTCGGTCAGGCCGGTGCACTTGCCAAACGCGCTTTCGATGGAGGTCACACCGTCGCAGATGGTCAGGCTGGTCAACTCAGAGCAGCCCCAGAAGACTTCGACACCGATGGTGGTGACGCTGCCGGGAATGGTCATAGCGGTGATGGCCGCACCTGCAAAGGCGCGGGTGCCGATGGAGGTCAGGCTCTCCGGCAGAGAGACGCGGGTGGCGGGGGAGTTGGCAAAAGCGTGGTCACCGATATGGGTGACGCCCTCGCAGATGATGATTTGTTTGACATCGCCCTTGGACTCCCAGGGTTTCCTGCTGCCCACGGCGTAGTCCTTCATGATACCCTTACCTGTGCCGGTGATGGTCAGTACGCCGTTGCTGGCCAGCGACCATTTCACACCGGTGCCGCAGCTGCCGCTGGCCGCAACTTTGACGCAGTGGAATGTGGCGCTGCTGGGAACGCCGGCGTTTTTGCCGCCGGCGGCGTTCCACTGCTCCTGCGTGCCGTCAAAGTTGACGGTGGTCAGCAGCTCTTGATTATCGTCAAACGCATTTTTCCCGATGCTGGTCACACTGCCGGGGATGGATACGGTAGACAGGCCGATATAGGTGTCCGCCTTGGGCAGCCAAGCCCAGCAGTGAACAAAGGCCTCCTCTCCAATGGTGGTCACACCGTTGGGGATGGTCAGGGTGGTCAGCCGCTTGCTATACGAGAAAGCTTCCTTACCGATGCTTTTCAGTCCCGGTTGCAGCGTCAGCTCCGCCAGATAGCGGTTGCCGTTGACACCGTAGTCCCCGATGGCCGTTACGCTGCCGGGGATCGTCAGGCTGGTGATGTTGGTGTCCTCAAAGGCCCACGCACCGATACTGGTCACGCCGCTGCCGATCTCGATGCTGCGGATCATGGAACGGAGCTTTGCCCACGGCGAGGTGAAACCATTATCATCGTGATAGTAGTCGTACATTTCCCCGGTGCCGGAAATGGTCAGCTTGCCGCTGCTGTCCAGCGTCCATGTCAGGTGGTTGCCGCATGTGCCGCTTCGGTACAGTGTGCCGCCGCCCTGACAGACGACGCTCGTTGTTGTGGGGAAGGTACTTTGTCCGCCGCCGCAGACCAGCCACTGTTCCATCGTGCCGCCGAAGTTGATGGTTTTCAGAGCATCGCACTCAATGAAGCAGATGCCGATATTCTGCAATCCGGCGGGCAGGGAGACGGTTTTCAGATTGTCGCAGCCGTTGAAGGCAAAATTATCAATGCACGTCACATTGTCCGGAACAATGATCTCTGTTCCGCCAAAATCGCAGAGTGCTGCCCGACCAATAGAGATCAGACTGCTGGGCAGAGACAGCGCGGTGGCTTTGTCGGTGTAGTAGAAAGCATATGCGCCGATAGTGGTAATGCCCTCCTGCACGTCGATCCGTTTCACGTCCCAGACAGGCCACGGGCTGGTGGAGTCCCGGTTGTCGTTGATGGGATAGTCATTCATCGCGCCCGTGCCGTAGATGGTCAGCGTATAGTCCCTATCCAGCTTCCAGAAGGCGTTGGCGCCGCACTGGCCGCCGTCGATGGTGTCGCCGGTGGCGCCGTTATAGTGGATGGTCACAACCATGGGGGCAGCGTCGCCGCCGCCGGCGTTATACCACTGCTGCCTGCTTCCGCCATAGTAGATGTCGGTCAACTGCGTGTGATAGCTGCCGTCATAGTATTCTCCTGTGTCGAAGGCGTGGTTGCCGAGTTCTGTCGTGCTGGCGGGAACGGTGACGGTTTGCAGAGAGGTGCAGCGCCAGAACGCATACGCGCCGATGGAGGTCACACCCTCGGGAATGACGACAGAGGTCAGGCCATGGCAGCCCAAAAAGGCGTCATTTCCAATGGTTTTCAAGCTGCTGGGAAGGGTAACGTCGGTCACGGAAAGATCAAAGCTGAACGCGTAGGAGCCGATACTGGTCACGCCCTCTTTCACAACGATCTTCTTGAGGGCATAGCGCACACCGTGCCACGGACAATCGCTGATATCTCTCTCGTATGTGAAGTTATTCATCGCGCCGGTGCCGCTGATGGTCAGCACGCCGTCATCGGAGATGGAATAGCTGACATTTTTGCCGCACTTACCGCTGAGGGCAGGGGTGACCGTACCGTTGGAGCAGACGACCTTTGTCGCCAACGGCAGAGACAACGTGCTGCTGATTTTTTTCCATTGGCTGGTGGTGCCGGCGTAATTGATGGTGGTCAGTGCGTCGCAGCCGACCAAGAAAGCGTTGCATCCGATAGAGGTCACGGTTTTGGGGATGGTAACGCTGGTCATGCTTTCAAGCCAGCGGAATGCCTCATAGGCAATGCTGGTGACACCGCTTTCCACCATGACGCTCGTTACCTCGTCGGCTTGGTCAAGTACATCGCAAAAGCCGTGCCAACCGTCATCCCCGTTCCACATCGCGCCCTTACCGCTGATGGTCAGCACGCCGTTGTCCAGTGTCCACGTCAGGTTGTTGCCGCACTGGCCGCTGGCGGTGCTGTACAGGGCAATGCCGTTGTCCTCCGGCTCCGCGTCCGCGTCCAACTCTGCGGACTGCTCCGGTTCTGCGGGCTGTTCAGGCTCCACGGGAGCTTCCGGAGCTTCGGGCGTCTCCGGGGTTTCCGGTGCCGCAGGCTCCTGCTCCACTGTGCCGCTATCCGTGGCGGCAGCCGCCGCCTGCTCCGGGGCTTCGCCCTCGGCCCACACGGCGGTGGGCAGCAGGCTGGTCAGCATCAGAAGAGCCATCAACAGGCTTATGATGCGTTTCTTCATAAACTCTCCTCCTGTCGCAATGTTTTTGTGCATATTACAACAATTACACTATACCACTGTTGAGAAAAGAATACAATATGCCAAGAGCATAGTATGCCAATTTTTCCGCTGCCCGCCGCAATGCGGTTTTGCCCGTTTACAACCGGCGGAAAACCGTATATAATAGGGAAAAATTCATTTTGACCGAGGGTAATATGGAACGCAAAACTTTGGAAAATAGCAAGGAAGCCCGTGACCACGCCGTGCTGGTGGGTCTGCGCTCGCCGGTATTGGGCGACGACAGCGCCGACGAGGAGAGCCTGATGGAGCTGTCGGAGCTGGTGGACACGGCGGGCGGCGACACGGCGGGCATTATCCTGCAAAGCCGGGAGAAGCCTGACCCCCACAGCTTCATCGGTGAGGGCAAGGTGGAGGAGGTCAAGCGCATGGTGGACAACGAGCAGGCCACCATGGTGATCTTCGATAACGACCTGTCCCCCTCCCAGATTCGCGTCCTGACCGAGCTGCTGGGCGTGCAGGTCATCGACCGCAGCGGCCTGATCCTGGACATCTTCGCCCAGCGGGCCAGAACCAAGGAGGGCTGCCTGCAGGTGGAGCTGGCCCAGTACCAGTACCTGCTGCCCCGGCTGATCGGCATGTGGAGCCATCTGGAGCGGCAGGGCGGCACCGGCGGCTCGCCCATCGGCACGAAGGGCCCCGGCG
>ERZ827490.2350-NODE-2350-length-20534-cov-3.732848_pt1 | contig 20534 bp, 14 predicted proteins | sample MGYA00519770_ERZ827490 | MGnify/ENA primary metagenome ERZ827490 (study PRJEB31778, sample SAMEA3449324) | human gut metagenome | biome: human gut; feature: human-associated habitat; material: faeces | place: United Kingdom | collected 2010/2012 ...
CCTCCCTGCTGCTGATAACGACCCTGTTCCGCCTGGGCCTCAACGTATCCTCCACACGCCTGATCCTCTCCGAGGGCGGCGATGCGGGTATGGTAATCAAATCCTTCGGTACGCTGATTACCCAGGGGAATATTGTCATCGGAATTTTGATTTTCTTAATCATTGTACTGGTGCAATTTATTGTGATCACCAAAGGAGCGGAGCGCGTCTCCGAGGTGGCCGCCCGCTTCACGCTGGACGCCATGCCCGGAAAGCAGATGGCCATCGACGCGGATTTGAGCTCCGGCCTTATTGACGAGAAGGAAGCCCGGCTGCGGCGTTATAAGATCCAGAAGGAGGCCGACTTCTACGGCGCCATGGACGGCGCAACCAAGATCGTCAAGGGCGACGCCGTCATGTCGCTGATTATTACGGTCATCAACTTTGTGGCAGGCTTAATTATCGGCATCGTGCAGGGCGGCGGAGATCTGGCTACGGTTTTGAACCAGTATTCCATCGCCACCATCGGCGACGGTCTGGTGTCCCAGCTCCCGGCCCTGATGATCTCCACCGCTACCGGTATGATCGTGACCCGTTCCGTGTCGGACGGCAGCCTGAACAGCGACGTGCTGGGACAGTTTAAGGCCCAGCCCAGGGCGATCCTGGCCACCGGCATTATTTTAGCGCTGCTGGGGCTGGTGCCCGGCGCTCCCACGGCGCCGCTCCTGCTGGTGGGCTGCGGCCTGGGTATTGGCGGCTTCTTGAGCGACCGGAAGCTCACTGAGCAGAAGGCACTGGAGGAACAGCCCGCCCCGGAGGCGGCAGCCGCCCCGGAGCTTCAGGCGGCCAGCGAAACCGACTACTTCAAGGACATCAACAATGTCTATTCCCTCCTGGCGGTGGAGCCGATCGAGATGGAATTCGGCTACAGCCTGATCCCGTTGGTGGATGAGAAAAGCGGCGGCAAGCTGATCAGCCGCATTGTGATATTCCGCCGGCAGTATGCCCAGGATATGGGCTTTGTCATCCCCTTCAAGGCTGCAAAGGATTCCACCAACCCCCTGATCGCCATTGCAAACGACTACGTTGCAGCCGGCAAGACCAGTGTTGACTGGTGCTTCTCCACCATGCCTTCCGAGGAGTGGAAGAACGGCGTGGGCAGCGCTCTGACTGCATACGCAGCAGGCACCGGCAAGTGGGACGACGTTGTCACCGCATTTGTGGATGGCTGGGCCAAGGAGTACAAGCTGGCCAACGGCTAAGCCTTTGACCGGAGATCTCCCTAGGAATTAAAAAGGGAGGCGGGCGAGAAGTTCGCCCGCCTCCTTTCCTTTTTATCAGACAGCTCCCTCAGGAGGTATATCATGCAAAAAGCCATTAGTAAATACTGGCCGATATTTGTGCTTCCTACTCTGGTCGCCTTTATCATCGGCTTCATCTGGCCCTTTATCTGGGGCGTTTACCTGTCCTTCCAGCGGTTCACTACCGTTTCCAAGACCACCTTTGTGGGCATCCAGAACTACCTCTCGGTATTTCAGGATTCCACCTTCCTGCACGCTTTCGGCTTTACGGCAGCCTTTACCGTGGTGAGCACTGTGCTCATCAACGTGTGCGCCTTTGCCATTGCGCTGGTGCTGACCCGCGGCATCAAGGGCACCAACATCTTCCGTACCGTGTTCTTTATGCCCAACCTGATCGGCGGCATCCTGCTGGGCTACATCTGGCAGATCCTGCTCAACGGTGTGCTGGCAAACCTGCAGAAGCCCCTGCTTGCTTTGGATGCCAAGGCCGGTTTTGTCGGTCTGGTCATCCTGATGTGCTGGCAGCAGATCGGCTACATGATGATCATCTATGTGGCTGGCCTGCAGAGCGTGCCCGGCGACCTGATTGAGGCCGCTAAGATCGACGGTGCTAACGACCGCGAGATCCTGTTCAAGATCAAGATTCCCATGGTCATGCCCAGCGTGACCATCTGCACCTTCCTGACCCTGACCAACAGCTTCAAGCTGTTCGACCAGAACGTCGCCCTGACCGCAGGCGAACCCGCCAACGCAAGTGAAATGCTGGCTCTGAACATCTACAACACCTTCTACGGCCGCTCCGGTGCGCAATGGAAGGGCATTGGTCAGGCAAAGGCTGTTGTGTTCTTCCTGATCGTTGTGGTCATCTCGCTGATCCAGCTCCACTTTACCCGCTCTAAGGAGGTGCAGCAGTAATGTCGAAACAGAAAAGAACTTGGGATGTCATCCTTGCTGTTGTAATGGTGCTTCTCTGCCTGCTGTGGATCTACCCCATCGTGCTGATCCTGCTGAACAGCTTGAAAACCGAGGGCAGCTTTACCACCTCTACGGTGTTCCGTCTGCCCACCGCCGAAACCTTTGCCGGTCTGCGCAACTACGTTTACGGCGTGACCAAGATGGACTTCCTCTCCAGCATGGGTTACAGCCTTCTGATTACTATCACCAGCGTGGTGCTGATCCTGCTGTGCTGCTCCATGACCGGTTGGTACCTGACCCGCGTAAACAACAAGCTGAGCAAGTTCATGAACCTGCTGATCGTGTTCTCCATGGTCGTCCCCTTCCAGATGGTCATGTTCACCCTGTCCAAGACCGCTGACCGGCTGAAGCTGAACAACCCTTGGAACATCTGCATCATCTATCTGGGCTTCGGCGCTGGTCTGGCCGTGTTCATGTTTACCGGCTTTATGAAGAGTGTGCCCATGGAGATTGAGGAAGCCGCCATGATCGACGGCTGCAACCCCATCCAGATCTTCTTCAAGGTCGTGTTCCCCATCCTGAAGCCTACCATGATCTCCACCGCTATTCTGGAGACCATGTGGGTATGGAACGACTATCTGCTGCCCACGCTGGTGCTGGATATCAAGAAGTACCGCACCATCCCCATGGCCATCCAGTATTTCCGCGGCGGCTACGGCCGCGTGGAGCTGGCTCCCATGATGGCCTGCATCATCATTGCGATCATCCCCATTATTATCCTCTACATGACCTGCCAGAAGTACATCATCGAGGGTGTCGTGGCCGGTGCTGTAAAGGGCTAAGGAGGTGCACGTTATGCGTGCAAGCGGCATTTTGATGCCGGTGTTCAGTCTGCCGGGGCCTTTTGGCATCGGTACGCTGGGCAGTGAAGCGACCGCATTCGTTGATTTTCTGGCCGAGGCAAAGCAGACCTATTGGCAGATTTTGCCCATCGGCCCTACCGGCTATGGCGACAGCCCCTACCAGAGCTTTTCCGCCTTTGCCGGAAACCCCTACTTTATTGATTTTCGTCTGCTGGCGGCAGATGGCTATCTGACCGCCGAAGAGATCCCCGCCGCGCAGCCGGTGAGCACCGTTGACTACGGTGCGCTGTACAACCAGCGCCCGGTGCTGCTGAAAAAGGCCGCCGACCGGCTGCTGGCTGCCCCCTCCCCTGCTTACGAAGCCTTCTGCACAGCACAGAGCTTCTGGCTGGAGGACTACGCCCTGTTCATGGCCGTAAAGGCAGAGCAGGGGCAGGCAGGCCTTGCCGACTGGCCGGACGCCCTGCGCTGCCGGGAGCCGGAGGTCATTGCCGCCGCAAAAGCACGGCTGGCTGACCAGATCTGCTACCACAAGGCAGTGCAATTCTTCTTCTATACCCAGTGGAACGCACTGAAAGCCTATGCCAACCGCAAGGGTGTCCTGTTGGTGGGTGATATCCCCATCTACGTCAGCCCGGATTCCAGCGACCTGTGGACTCACCCGGAGTTGTTCCAGACCGATGGACAGATGCACCTGACCCATGTAGCCGGCTGTCCGCCGGATGCCTTTGCGGCAGACGGCCAGCTGTGGGGCAACCCGCTGTACGACTGGCCTGCCCACAAGGCCACTGGCTTTGACTGGTGGAAGCAGCGCATGAAGCACGCCACCTCCATCTATGATGTGGTGCGCATCGACCACTTCCGGGGCTTTGAGAGCTACTATTCCATCCCTGCCGGAAGCACCACGGCTGCGGGCGGTCACTGGGAAAAAGGCCCCGACCGGGACTTTATCCACGCCATGCAGCAGGCGCTGGGCGGCGGCAATATCATCGCCGAGGATCTGGGCTACTTGACCCCGGAGGTGAAGGCGATGCTGGCCGAAAGCGGCTACCCGGGCATGAAGATCATGCAGTTTGCCTTCGACAGCCGGGAGTCGGGCAACTACCTGCCCCACACCTACCCCCGCAACAGTGTGGTGTATACAGGCACCCACGATAACGTGACCACCGAGGGTTGGCGCAGCAACGCCAGCGCCGAGGACGTAGCCTACGCCTGCCGGTATCTGCGCTGCACACCGGAGACCCTGACCGAAGGCATGATCTGCGCATGCCTTGCCAGTGTTTCGGACACCGCCATCATCCCGCTGGCAGACTGGCTGCATCTGGGCAGCGAGGCCCGCATCAATACCCCCAGCACACAGGGCGCAAACTGGCACTGGCGGCTGGCGCAGCCCCTACCCGCAACATTGGCCGGGCATATCGCCGAGCTGACCACGCTGTATGAGCGTGTGCCGGAAAGGCTTTAAATGCCCGTTTCCCTTTCGTCTGACAACCTGTAAAATACACAAGGCATCTGCTTTGCCCGCTGCTGCGTCCTGCGCAGCACAGCGGGTACGGGCAGATGCCTTTGTTGTCCTCTTTTTCAGCACGTTTTTGCTACAACATTTTTTCGCCGTAAAAAAAGCAGGCGCTTTGCGTGTTTACAGCGTATTCAGGTCAGTTTTTCAGCATTCCGTCACAATATATTCACAAATGTATCATGGTTTTCAAACCCGCGCTCTCTTGTCATTTTTGTGCAGATATGCTACAATTCAGTTACTAGATGAACTGCCCCTTGGGGAGTTCTGTGTACGAAAGGAGTTTTCCATCATGGATCATACATATCAGCGCCCGCTGCAGCTGCCTGCCGGCTACTCTGTGCTCTCTGCCGAGGAGATGACCTACACCGAGGGCGGTGCCTTTTCCATCAACATCACCCCGCAGCAGGTCATGGCCTTTGGCATCAATGTTACGGTAAATCTGCTGGGCTTGATGGGGCGCTATGCGTTCCAGGGCGCAGTCTCCGGTATGCAGAATGCCCTGAACGATGGTTTGAGCGTTGGTGATGCCATAGGGCACTACTGGGGCAAGCTGAACACATGGAGCAAGGTTGCCACGATCGGTATGGCTGGTCTGGGCGGTTATTATGCCTATTGTCAGGCACGCAGCATCTATCTCTCCATCAAAAATCTTGTGGACGCCTTTAAGAATACGTACAACGAAATTCAGGCCAAAAAGAAGGCAGAACAGGAGGCCGCCGAGCAGCAGAATTGTCTGCCTACTCTGGTAGCTCTGTGCTGATCTTTCATCGACCCGGAAAGGAGTGTTTTTATTTATGAAAAAGCTTCAGCTGCCCTCTTCCTACGCAGCCCTCTCCCCCGAGGAGCAGCGTGCTGCCTTTGGCGGCAGCGAATTCGGCGATGCTGTCGGCAGCTTTTTTGATAATCTGCACTTTGGTGATTTCTTCTGGGAAGGTGGGCTGATCTCGTTTTCCTTCACATTCGTGCCCATGCTGCTTTTCCGCATGATCAAGGCAGGTGTGCAGACCGGGATCAAGCTCTCTCAGCAGATCGGCCGCCTGCTTGGCATCACCCGTGAGACTGCCGTCACTGCCGTCCAGTACCTGGATAATGTTCAGCAGAGAGGTGCCAAGCCGGTCGAGAATTCTCTCCCCCAGCCTTTTTCGCTGCAACAGTAAGCCATAAAAATAAGCCGTGCATCCCGGAGCATTCCGGTCATGCACGGCTTTTTGTTTTGTTCAGATCACCCGGACTGCGCCCTGCTCCCGCAGGCGCAGCACATAGCAGCTGCCCTGCCCGAACACCCGCTCAATGGCTGTATGGTACCGCCCGAGCAGCCGCCCGGGCACATAGGCTTGGATGGTGCCTGCAAAGCCGCCGCCCTGCATCCTCCACGCGCCCTCGGTGCCTTCCAGAATGCTCTGGCTCAAGGCCAGCGCCACCGACAGCCCCTGATGCCGCACATCCGCTGTGCAGTACACGTTCTGGCACAGCGCAAAGGAAGCCTGTCCGCTCTGCTTCACCAGCCCCGCAAACACCGGAAACTGCTTTGCATAAAGCGCATCCCGCTGCGCCAGCGTGCGTGCGTTTTCCTCAAAATAATGGATCGCCCGCAGCACTGCACGGTCTCCGCAGCAGCTGCGCAGGACAGGCAGTGCCATCCAGAACGCGTTCTCTTCCACCTGACCCAGCAGCGGCTTTCCGAAGCAGGCGGCCACCTGCTCCATCTCCTGCCGGATGGTTGCAAACTCTCCGGTCAACTCGCTGTGGCTGCCCCGGGTATCGGTGACGCAGAGGAACATCCCCTCCGGCAGCAGACCGTCTGCGTGGAGTTTTTCAATCTTTGGGGTGCGCGGATCGGCAAAATCTGCAAAGATAATACCGCCCACCGCACTGGTCAGCTGATCCAGCAGGCCGCTGGGCTTGCCGAAATAGGTATTTTCCGCGTACTGGCAAATGCCGGCCAGCTCTGCCGGGGTCAGCCCGGTACTGTATTCCTCGTTCCAGATGGAGGCCATGCCCATCTCGAACGCCGCCGAACTGGACAGCCCGGAGCCGCGCAGCACATCGCTGGCGGTATAGGCATCAAAGCCGCCGATCTGCTTGCCCACTGCGCGGAATCCCTCGGCAATGCCGCGGATCAGGCTGGCCGAATGGGTGCTCTCCCCTGCCTGCGGCTCTGCGGTAGCAAGATCAATGACATCCAGTTTGTTGAAGCCCCGGGACTTGACCCGCACATAGCCATCCGTGTTGCGGGCCGCCACCGCCACCAGATCCAGCGTGACCGCCGCCGCAAGGCCGTAGCCGCCCTGATGATCCGTGTGGTTGCCGCCCAGCTCTGCCCGCCCCGGTGCAGAGTACACCTGCACCTGCCGCCCGGGGCCGAAATACAGCTCGAACTGTTCCAGCGCAGCCGCATAACGCCCGCGCTGCCGTTGCAGCACCGCCGGGTCCGCCCCATAAAGTGCAGCAAGTGCGTCGTCCCAGCTGCCCTGCAGGATCTGTTTTCTGAGTTGTGCACTGGTGGCCATGACAGCTCCTCCCCTCCAGAATGAACGATTCTGCTCTTTTTGCTTATTGTAATGCATTTCGGGCTTTTTTTCAATTTATTTGATCCAAAAATCCAAATTTCGGCGTCAGTTGCAAAGAATAAGATGTACTTTTGTTGAATTTGCAGGGCGTTCTATGGTATACTGGGTGCAGAATGTGACAGGACGGAGGTAAAGCTGCCATGCCAGACGTTTATAAGCAATCCTTTAAGCAGAATTACACCAACAACATTGAATTGTCCATCTTCAACTGCGGCTTGGAGCGGTGCGCTCCGGGTCAAACATGGGGTCCCGGCATCCGCGACCACTACCTGATCCATCTGGTGGTATCCGGCAAGGGCATCTTTGAGGTGGGCGGCCGCACTTGGGAGGTAAGCGAGGGCGACCTGTTCTTTGCCCGCCCCAGCCAGCTGATCCGCTACACCGCCGACGAGCAGCAGCCGTGGGAGTACAGCTGGGTGGGCTTTAACGGTGCCTGTGCCCACAAGCTTGCCGCGCAGCTGCCCTTTACAGACGATGCACCCGTGCACCACACCAGCGACCCGGACGGGATGCGGGCAGCCCTGAACAACATCTACTCCTCTCGCGGATTGCAGCCGCAGGACGAAGCAGCCATGGTGGGGTATCTGTACCTGTTCATCGCCGCTTTGATGCGGGAGACCAGCGCAGGCAAGCCCCACACGGCCTCCTCCTCCAGCCAGTATGTGCTGAACGCCATCAAGTACATCCAGTTCAACTACTCTCACGACATCTCCATTGACGATGTAGCCAAGAGCGTGGGGGTTTCCCGCAGCCATCTGTACCGGGTGTTCATGTTGAACGTGGGCAAGAGCCCCATCGACTACCTGACCGAGTACCGCATCAACGAGGCCTGCAAGCTGCTGCGCGCCGGCAACCTTTCCATTGCGGAGGTTGCGGTGTCGGTAGGCTTCTTTGACCAGTTCTACTTCTCACGGGTGTTCAAGCGCGCCAAGGGCGTGCCGCCCAGCAAGTATTTTGCCGCCCAGCAGGACGCCGACCCGGCAAGCCCTGCCCAACTGTAACTTGAGCCCATCACACAAGGAGAAACCATGCCTTTACAGAAAAACCAGATCCTGACCCTGCGCATTGAGCGCCTTTCCAGCGACGGCAGCGGCGTTGCCCACAGTGCCGATGGTGAGGCCGTATTTGTGCCCGGCACTGCCCCGGGGGACGAAGCCCGGGTGCGCATTGTAAAGGACTGCGGCCGGTATGCCTTTGGCATTCTGGACGAACTGCTCACCCCCTCGCCGGACCGCATTCCGGTGGATTGTCCGGTAGCAGGCCCCTGCGGCGGGTGCAGCCTGCGGCATCTGGATTACGCCGCAGAGCTGCGCGCCAAACAGGAAAGCGTGCTGGACGCCTTCCGCCGCATCGGCGGGCTGGAGGTTCCGGTGCTGGATATCCTGCCCTCCCCGGAGGTGGACCGCTACCGCAACAAGGTGCAGTTCCCTGTGGGCGTGGACAAGAACGGTGCGCCTTGCATCGGCTTTTACGCCGGACGTACCCACCGCATCGTCCCCTGCCCGGACTGCAAGCTGCAGCCCGGCGTGCTGAACGAGATCGGAAACGCACTGTGCGCCTTTTTTGCGCAGCAGGGCATCCGTCCCTACGACGAGCAGAGCGGCAAGGGGCTGGTACGGCACATCTTTCTGCGGCGCGGCGCGCACAGCGGGCAGATCATGGTGTGTCTGGTATGCACCCGGGCAAAGCTGCCCCACGCAGAGCAGCTTTGCACCGCGCTGCGGGAGCAGTTCCCGGCCATCAGCACCATTCTGCTCAACGTCAACGCCAAAAACACCAACGTCATTCTGGGCGGCGAGAACCATATCCTGTACGGCCCGGGCTACATTGAGGACACTCTCTGCGGCGTACCGGTGCGTCTGGGGCCGCTGTCCTTCTATCAGGTCAACACGCTGGCCGCCGAGCGGCTGTACGGGGTTGCCGCGCAGTACGCGCAGCTCACCCCGGACGATACACTGCTGGATCTCTACTGCGGCATGGGAACCATCGGCCTTTCTATGGCCGATCAATGCCGGGAGCTGATTGGTGTAGAAATCGTGCCGGAGGCCATCGAGAGCGCCAAGGCCAACGCTGCCCGCATGGGCGAGACCGTAGCAGCCAAGAGCCGCTTTTTCTGCGCCGATGCCGGACAGGCTGCCACCCAACTAGCCGCCGAGGGCCTGCACCCGGATATCGTAATGCTGGACCCGCCCCGCAAGGGCTGCGACGAAGCCACTCTCTCTGCCGTGGTGCGCATGGCCCCCCGCCGGGTAGTGTATGTCAGCTGCAACCCCGCCACCGCCGCCCGAGATGCCGCATGGCTGGAGAAGAATGGGTACCATGCAGAAAAGGTGCAGCCGGTGGATCTGTTCCCGAGGACGAAGCACGTGGAAGCGGTTCTCCTTTTGACCAAACTCAATGTCGATCGGCATATCGAAGTGGACGTCAGCATGGACGAGTTGGATGTGACTGTTGCAGAAAGCAAGGCGACTTACGATCAGATTCGGGATTATGTGTGGGAACACCATCAGTTGAAGGTCTCCAATCTCTATATCGCACAGGTGAAGCAGAAGTACGGCATCATCGAGCGAGAGAATTACCATAAAGCAAAAAACAAAAATACAAAGCAGCCCAAGTGTCCGAAGGAAAAAGAGGATGCGATTGTGGAGGCTTTAAAGCATTTTCAGATGATTTGATACGCAATCACCCCAGAGAGAATAGCCTCTTGTGCGTTCTCTCTGGGGTGATTTTTGCGTTATGCTACTTCCGGGTAGCGCATATATACATACTCGTAGATTTTCTTCTGGTAGGTCTGGATATCGCTTACATCATAGCTATTGGGAAGTTCTTGCCAAAGGGTATTGCGAATCAGGTTATCCACAATCGCCTTAGTTTCCTGCTTGTCCGTCCAATGGTCGAGTTTGGCAATCTGCTGTTTGATTTTTGTCAACAAGTCCACAGACACCTTCTTGATCGTTTCAATTTCCTGCTTCGTGAGGTTCTCCGAAAACAGCAAATCGTACACTGAAAGTTCCTCATCGCTGGAAAAGCCCTCACGCACATAGCGCTGCTGCTCCGTGTCCAGTAAACTTGCAAGCTCCATCAGATCCATGAAGGTTTTCTCAATGGTTGCCCGGTTCTGCTCTGCATTATAGGCATCGATAATCTCCTGATAGCGGTCATAATAATCAATGCGCTGCGGGTTTGCAAACAGCATTTTCGCCAATTGCTGATTCACCAGTTCATCCAGATCGCGCAGCAAAAGGTTCTTCCGCCGGGTGTGGGCAAACTCCCGGCTCAGCAGGTCAAAATCAATTTTGCTGATGTCAAACTGCCGGGAAGGTACAGCCTCCTGATCCGGCTTTTCCACATGGATGTACTCGTTGACGATGCCGTTGATCTGCACCATCAGGTCGGTATTGTCCGCGTGTTTCCGCTTCTGCTGCAAGCCCTCGTAGATGGCGAGAATTGCGTTTTTCCGGGCACGCACGGCATCGTCCACATCGTCACGGTCTGCGTAGCGGAACAGCCGCGCCAGTTCAGACGCATAGGTCTGGAAGGTTTTCTTGGTTTCCAACGTCTCGCACATCGCGTTGACTGCATCCTGTACAAGGCCCATCTTTTCAAAGTCCCGTGCGTCCACCAATTCCTGCAGCCGGGACCCGTGTTCTGCCAGAAAGCCGTCCGTTTTTCCGATGACCGTGCAAATACGCTGAATCAGCTCCGTTTTGTCCACCGTTGGGTCAATGCCCGCCGGGCTGTTCTTGCTGACCGTATAATCTGCCAGAGCCTTGCGCAGCGCCTTTACGATACCAATATAGTCCACGATCAGGCCGTTGCTCTTGCCCTCCGAAACACGGTTTGCACGAGCAATAGTCTGCATCAGGGTATGGGCTTTCAACGGCTTGTCCAGATACAGACAGGACAGACACTTTACATCAAAGCCCGTCAGCCACATGGCACAGACGAACACCACCCGGAACGGATTCTTGCTGTCCTTGAATTCTTTATCCAGCTCCCGCTTTTCCATTTTGGCACGGTGCGGCAGAATATCCAGCCCCCACTTTTTGAAGGTCTGCACCTCGTTCTGCTCCTGACTGATCACCACTGCCATTTCGGTTTCTTTCATCCATGCCAGTTTACGGGCAAGCTCCTGTGCTTCCTGCTGGGTCACTGTGCCCTGCCGGGCTTCCAACTCCCTGATCTTTGCCTGCCAGCATTCCTGCACATAGTTGTACATCCGCACACAGGTGACCTTATTCAGGCAGACAAACATCGCCTTGCCGCTGGTCCAAAGGTCAGAGTAATGCTCCACAAAATCCTTTGCAATGGAGCGCAGCCGTTCATCTGCGGTGAGGATGTGAATTTCCTTTGCAAATTCCCGTTCCAGCTTTTCCTCCTGCGAAGGATCAAGGTCGGCTGCTTCAATGGCATCCAAAATCCGCCCGGTGATCTCCGGCTTGTCCAACTGGGCGATCTTATCCGCACGGTTCTCATAGTACAGCGGCACCGTTGCGCCGTCCTCCACCGCCCGCTTGAAATCATACACCGACAGATACCCGCCAAAGGTGCGCTCGGTAATATGGTCATCCGCCAGCAGCGGTGTACCGGTAAAGCCGATGCGGGACGCCGTGGGCAGCAGGTGCATCATGTTGTCTGCAAAAATGCCGTACTGGCTACGGTGGGCTTCATCCGACAAAATCAGAATGTCGTGATCCGGGTAGATGGGCGGCTCCTTGGGCAGATTGAACTTCTGGATCAGGGTAAACACAAAGCTGGGGTTGCCCTGCAGCTTTTTTACAAGGTCTGTACCGCTGGATGCAATAAACTGCGAAGCCTTTGTCTTGCCCAACAGACCGCAGTTTTCAAAGGTATCGCTGATCTGCCGGTTCAGCTCGTCACGGTCGGTCAGCACCACAATGGTGGGCGAGCCTGCAAACTTGCGCCGGATCTTCTGCGCCAGAAAGACCATGGAGTAGCTTTTGCCAGACCCCTGCGTGTGCCAGAACACACCCAGCCTGCCGTCTTTCAGCTTGCGGTTCTCGTAAGCACTGACGGCCTCGTTGACGCCGAGATACTGGTGGTTGCGGGCCAGAATCTTGGTGGTGCGCCCACCGGAATGGTCGTAAAGGATGAAGTTTTCCAGCAGATCGAGGAAGGTCTTTTTCTCGCAGATGCCCCGCAGCATGGTTTTCAGTTCCACGCTGCCTGCATCGCTTTCCTTCAGACGCTTCCACTCGTGGAAAAACTCGTACTTGCTGCCAAGCGTACCCACCTTGGCTTCCAATCCATTGGACAGCATGAGAAAGGCATTATAGTAGAACAACTGCGGAATGGTATCGAGGTAATCCCGATAGTTGTCTATGTAGGCGTTCTGCACATCCACGGTGGGCTTTTTCAGCTCGATAAACAGCAGCGGAATGCCATTGACAAAGCCCACAATGTCTGTCCGGCGGCGGTACAGCTGCGAGTGAATCTTCATCTCTTTTACGGCAAGGAAGTGGTTGTTTTCCGGGTTTTTGAAGTCGATCACCGCCGCGCTTCGGATTTCGGTGCGGCCATCCGGCCGCTTGACCGTCACCGGGATGCCATCCCGCAGCAGAAAATACTTTTCCTCATTGATCTGCATCAGGGATGCGGTGGAAACGTGTGCCGTGAATTTCTTCTGCACCTCGTCCAGCTGGTTCGGGGTGAGCCACGGGTTCAGCCGCAAAAGCGCCTGCCGAAAATACCGGGTCAGCAGCACTTCCCTATAGCTGGTGCGGCCTAACGTCCCGTCCGGCCCCAGCTTTTCGGAGTTGTAAGCCAGCACCACCTCCCAGCCCAGAACATTTTGCAGCAAGTTGCCCGCACTGTTCTGAACAAGGACATTTTCGGAGTATTCGCGGCTCATTTTCTATTCCTCCCAAACTCAGTCTTATTTTTCTTGCATTTTCTTCATTTCTTCATCAAACGTTTTTTCGCCAATTTTAGCGATGCAATGCAGCCTTAGTCCTTGTTCATACTGTCCTAGGAGTGCGTATAGCTGGCTATCTGATGCTGCTGAAAAAGGTGCCCAACTTGTCGCACCCTGCGCCATTTCCAAGGCCGAAATCTCTATCAGCGCACTTATTTTTGCATCTCGCAACGCTTCGATCATTCCATCTCTGGTCGGATTTTTCATTTGAGCACGAAGTTTTTGAATTCTATTCATCGCGTCTTTTACGTCCTTAAAATCCTTGGCTTCAGAGCAATATTTATTAAGAGAATCTGACATATTATGAACACCCCTTTCATCAAAGTTCAAGCTATTTTATTGCTATCCTATTTTTAACAGCAGCGGTAACAATGCAATCCCCACATCGCAGCTCTTATCTGCCAGCCACGTCAAAACAGGTTTTACTTTTTCCCATTTTGACTTTTTGCTGTCTTTGGACTTCACCACTTCTTCAATCTCAGAAATTTTATCCAGCACTTCCTGTGTCTGTTCATTCGTGAGTGAAGTCATTTCTTCTACTTCTTTGCGCACCTGCTCAAATGTAACGTTAACATTCACGCTGTTGGTAACATTGACAATCTGCGAATTAGAAACTTCCGGTTTGGGCAACTGTACCGCATTCATCTGGTATTTGTACGTTTCCAGCTTTGCTTTCATCATTTCCAGATTTTCAACCACACAATTCGGGTGTTCTACCAGATGTCCATAAAAGACCATTTTCGCATTTCTATCATTGTACCACAGACCATCATACCATTGCTTTACACATGCTTGGTATTTTCCGTCTATCTCTCTATGTAATTTCAAGCGTTCATCGTCACTTAAATTTTGAGTATTACTCAATCGTTCAATATCCGCACGTACCATATCATAAAAATCTTTTGGCATATCCATAATGTCACACCTCCACTTCCCCACTCATCAATTTTGGCAGTAACCTATCCCGTGCTTCTATTAGCTTTTTATTTTTAGAATCCAAATTTTCTATTTGTTTATCCATCTGTGACACTATTTTCTCAAATTGCATCATCAAATTCCGTTCAGGGATCAAGAATTTCTGGTTTAACAGTTCATCTTTCGAAACAGACGCAAAGATAGAGCCATTTCCAACAATATTATCTTTGAAGAACTTGTTTTTCAATAGGTAATACAGATAGCTTTGACATCCATCCGCTTGATTTATTGCCGCAAGGCCTCGTCCAATCACAACTTTATTCTTGGTAATATTCAATCTCCCCACAGGTGCCCGAACACTAAAAAGAATACTGTTTGGTTCTGCTATTCGAGTATACGATGTAGAATAAATATCATCCATCACGAACCGCACACCATAGCTGCCAACCCCCTGGTGAAATGGCAATCCTTTTTTCTCCGAATTATAAAACTCAGACTTTGGACTTTGACCCATAATCACATTTGCCACCTGAGACAATGTTTTTTCATTCCACCCCTCCGGCACACCGTCCACAATTTTCGTGTTTTCATGCCCCGGAAAGCGCAAATCCACAAACCACTCTTTATAAAGCCGCTGGGCTGCTTCTTCCAGCAGTTTGATTTGTTTCTGGTTGTTTTCAATCAGGTCATCATAAGCAGAGAGAATATCTACAATTCGTTTTTGGTCTTTTAGTGATGGAAGTTCAATCTCCAGTGTTTTTATTCCTGAAATCGGAACAGCTTTTTGTGCAGTTCCTTTTGCCAGTGCTTCAAATTTTTTCCGACCCTCATAGGACTGAAACCAATAGTACAAAAATTTCGAATATAAATTTGAGTCGAAATCTTTAATCCACGTTAAATTTCCATCCGCAAAATAAAACCTATCCGTTCTTTTATATAAGTATGGAATTCCAATTGTTCCTCTCGTTGTAATAAGTAAATCATTTTCTTTTGGTACCCCAAATTCATTTGACACTTTTTTATAAAGGTCTTCGCTAATATAATCACACTCTGTTACATCTTCGCCGTTGAACTTCTTAATAATTTCCTTCGAACAGTAGAACGGGACACCTTGAGTAATTCTTTCCGACAAATGAAATCTTTTGCTCGAAGTAACAACACACTGTTCACCTAACCTTATTTTATTCGACTTCATACCCCCATCTCCTCCAGATTCTTCGAGATGGTTTCCATCAGGCGGTTGGACTCTGCCTGCAGTTCCAGCAGCTCCTTGTGGATTTCCTTCATCCGCTGGGCAAAATCCACGCCGTCATCCTCCACAGGTGCAACGCCCACATAGGCACCGGGCGTCAGGGATGCGCCTTTCTCGTTGAGGATGGTGTCGCGGCTTGCCACCTTGCACAGACCGGGGATATCCTGATAAACGCCCTCGCCAAACTTTTCGGTGAGCCAGACGGCCTCCTTGGCAACGGTCAGCTTCTCGTTGAGGGCTTCCAGCGCCTTGTCGAACTTTTCCTGCGTAGCTTTGCGCTCTTTGCGGGGTGCTGCATCCACAGCGCCTTTGGCTTCTTCCCGCTTGGCCTGCACGTTTTGTTCCAGTGCGGCCTGAATCTCTGCAAAGGGGCGGTCGTCCGCCAGCTCTGCGTGATACTCCGCCAGAAGCACCTTGTACTTGTCCACCTCGCCGCGATAGAGCCAGACAATGGCGTTGAGGTTCTTCAGCTGCCAGCCGCTCCACTCGTTCTGGGTGCGGTCCACCACAGTATAATAGTTGCGGGCGTCGATGAACAATACGGTGTCCAGCAGATGTTCCGGCTTGCCCTTATCCAGAAACCACAGCGAACAGGGCAGGCTCTTGGTGTAGAAGAAGTTGTTGCCCACGCTCATCATCACGTCCACATGGCCGGTCTGGATGAGCTTTTCACGGATGTCCTTGTCTTTGCCCTGACTGTCGGTAGCCGAGGACGCCATCACAAAACCCGCACGGCCATGCTCGTTCAGGTAGGAGTAGAAATAGGACACCCACAGATAATTTGCGTTGCCGATTTCCTTGGCCTTGTTCACGCCGGGCAGGCCAAAGGGCAGCCGTCCGGCACTCTGCGCCGACTCCGACTTGACCTTGTCCACGTTAAACGGCGGATTTGCCATCACATAGTCGCAGCAGCCGTTCAGGTTGTGGGCATCATGATAGAAGGTATTGGCTTCATCGCCGGACTTGATCACGCCGGTCAGACCATGCACGGCCATATTCATCAGGCAGAGCTTGGCATTGTACTCCACCTTTTCCTGTCCGTAGAAGGTCATGGTGTTGTTGGCGATCATGCCCGCATGGTTTACAAAGTCGCCGGTCTGCACAAACATACCGCCGCTGCCGCAAGCCGGGTCCAACAGAACGCCGTGGGCAGGCTCCAGCACATTGACGATCATTTTCACCAGCGATTTCGGCGTAAAGAACACGCCGTCATCCTGTGCCACATTCTTGGCAAACTTATTCAAAAAGTACTCGTAGATACGGCCGATCACATCGCCGCCCACATCGTCCAACGCATCATTGTTGAAGATGCGCAGCAGTTCCCCCAGCAGTTCATCCGAGAAGATGGTGTAGTCCTTCGGCAGAACGCCCTGCAGCTGCTCGCTCTGCTGCTCCACCAGTTCCATGGCGTTGTTCACCACTTCGCCCAGACTGTTCAGCGGGTTACCCTCGATGCCGGTCAGCCCCTGTTCCGGGATGTTGGCGGGCAAATTGACTAAGTAATTGTACTGCGCCTCCTTGGGCAGAAACAGTGCGCTCTTCTCGGCAAAGTCGCTCTGTTCCACCGGCAGCACCCGGCCACCGCGCATGGGACGGTCTTTCAGGATCTCCTGCTCTACCAGTTTGAAGCGGCTGTACGCATACCGCAGAAAAATCAGTCCCAGTACCGGCATACAGTATTGGTTCGAGGTGAGTTTAGAGCCTGCACGCAGCAGATCTGCCGACTCCCACAGGTCAGCTTCCAGTTTTTTGACGTTCACATTATTTGCCACGAGGGGGTTCCTCCTGTTGTTTGGATTTTCATTTTTTATTGTATCACATTTTTCTGCAATGTTCATCTTTAATCATCGCTATTTTCTTTTTTGACTGGAAAAAGTTGTTTACCAATGGCTGACAATGCGTTAGAACCATATACTTTCTCATTTGGAGACGCTAAGTATGCATCCAACGGATGCAGTTCAAGGGTTTGGGTGTCCACAACAAGTATTTTGCAACGCAAAACAAGCAGCTGCATGACAAATGATCAGCGACAGTCTCCCCCTGAACTGCAATAAATCCCTGACTTGCACTTTCTCCTTTCATCTGGCTCAGAAATAAAGGCCTTCACTATGTACACCGAAATCGGGCAAAAAGGAGACACTTTTCACGTTTCTTTTACAAAATTTTAACATCCAAAGCCTTATCCAAATCTATTCACCCTACCCTTTATGTACATAGCACCTTGTGAGATAGCACGAAAAAAGCCGATAGGCTTTCGACCTACCGGCTGTTCGTCTGCTTATATTCAACTTTCGACAATTTATATTATAGCACCGATTCGCTTACGATGCAATGCGTTTTTTCTCCAATATAAGCCATTTTCTCCATTTATAAAGTATGACTATACAAGCACATATTCGGCTACTTTCTAAAAAGGGCTGCAAAGTAACTTTTGCGGTCTGCCGTACAGAAGATACTGAATACAAACCGTCCCCTCTTCCGTTTTCACCTTCACCTGTTCTGCATGTTCAAATATATCGCGCAGACGGCGGTACTCTGCCCGCTGCGCCTCTGTATAGCGGGACGGCATATCCGAGGTGAGGAACACATTGCCCAGCAGGGCATTGACCGTGGCAAGGGTGCGTTTTTGCTCTGCCGTCAGCTTGCAGTTTTCCTCCCGGAGGAAGAACACATCCGGGTCGCTGCCGTAGGCGCGGCCATTGAGCTGCCGACGAAATACTGTGTTATTGATGGCCTGCTTTGTGGACACCCGCTCCCGGTGGAACAGGCGCATATACCACACATCGTCCCAGTCCAGCCCTACGTCACAGCTGACACGGCAGTAATCCACCAGCCCGAAGGCGGGCATCACCGGTACGCCGCAGCCGAGGATCTGCTTTTGCCCGCACCAGCTGCGCAGCAGCTCCATAGCACGGTACATCCGGGCTGCCCGGCTCTCGCGGGCGTTGCCAAAGGGGGCAGCACCGTACAGAAAATCCAGCTTGACAAGGTCGAAGCCCCAGTCGTTCAGCACCCGGTCAAACACCCGGCGCAGATAGTCCAGCACGGCAGGGTTGTCGATATCCAGCGCATAGAAACTGCTCCAGTTGCTGCCGCAGCACCATGGCGCACCGTTCACCTTCAGCAGCCAGTCTGGGTGCTGCCGGAAAAGGGCAGAGTCCTTTTCGCACACAAAGGGTGCAAGCCATAGCCCAGCCTGAAATCCGGCGGCGTGAATTTCCTCCACCATGCCTTTCAGCCCGTGGGGGAACTTCTGTGCATCCGTTTCCAGCCAGTCACCCACCTTCGGCTCCCAGCCATCATCGATCTGGAACAGGTCTCCCGGGCAAAGCAGGCTGCGGCAGCCGGTCAGGTCCTCCCGGATGGTATCCTCGGTGATGTTCTGATAGCGGTTGTACCAACTGGAATAGCCTGCCAGCTTCTTCTCCATCCGGGGCTTGATGCCCATAGCCTGAAACCAGCTGTCGAACACTGCCGCCTCGCCGCCCTCGGCAAAAAACAGGTCGAACAGAGCAAAGCTGCCGCCGGGATGCTCCACCCCGGCGCAGTCCCGCTCCAGCGTCAGCAGGGCTTTGCCGCTGTCGTAGCGGAGGATGGTGTAGCCAGGCTTCTCGTCCAGCGATGCCACCAGCCGGAACTGCGCTCCCTTGCGGAAATAGCAGTAGGAAAAGCCGTGGCTCTGACCGTTATGATGCCCGTAAGGCACAAAATGATAATCGCCGTAGCGGTCAAAGGCATATTTTTTACGCAGAAAGCCGGGGATGTGGTCGGTGCCGCGCAGCTTTCCGTTCCGGTCCAGCTCCGGGCTGTATGTCCATGTCTGGTAGCCGTTCATGAACAGGCGCTCGTCCTCTGCCATCTTCCACGGCAGCTCGGCACGCACGGCTTTCAGCGTCCCGGCGGGCAAGTCGGCGGAAAGATGCAGCGCACCGCAGCCCGGGTGCACTGGGGCATCGCCCTGCCGCATACCGCCGGAAGTTTCCGCATACCAGTGCAGCGTTTCAGTCATGGTGCGTTTCCTCCCCGTGAAGCTGTGCGCTGATCTCGGCAGCGCGGGCGTCGGTCAAAACGAACTTGCGGCGGAACAGCACCAGCACACCCGCCAGCACCAGCATGGGCAGAACTGTCATCATCAGGCGCAGACCCAGCAGCGTTCCGGCGCTCTGTACTGCTACGGGGCCAGTCTCCTCCGTGTTGCCCACAAGACCGATGAGATCCAGCCCGATGCCGGTGAGGAACACCGCCACACCGGAGGCTGCCTTGACCACAAAGGTCTGCATGGAAAAGATGACGCTCTCCTCCCGGCGACCGGTCTTGAGCTGGCCGTAATCCACGCTGTTGGAGAGAAACAGGGTGGTCAGCACGGTCAGCATCCCGTTGCAGGCGAACACTACCACGCCCGGGATGCACAGCAGCGCCAGACTGTGGGAAAGACCGGTCAGGCAGAACACCAGCAGCGTGCCGTAGCCGCACAGTGCCAGCACAAGGCTCAGGTGAAACACCTGCGTGCTGCTAAACTTTTTGCGCAGCAAGGGGTAAAGCACCATCATGCCAAGGATCTGTGCCGCACCGCCCACGGTGGAAAACAGGGTGTAGGTGGCTTTCCAACCTGCACCGCCAAGGTCGTATTTGAAGAAATAGATGATGAAGTTGGAGGTAAGGTACAGCGCCGAGTTGATCAGCACGATGCTGCCCACCACTACCATGGCCTGATCGTTGCGGAACAGGGCGGAGAACATCTCCTTTACGGTGGCGGTCTTCATCTCACTGGGGGTTGTCTCCCGCATGGCGGCGCAGCAGACCAATTCCGTCACCACAAAGAGCACCGATACGATCAGCGCCACCCAGCGGAAGCCAGCGCGCTCGCTGTCGCCGCCAAGGGCTCCCACCAGCAGCATGGTGAACATGGCAATGAGTGCCGAACCAACGCCTGCACAGGTACGTCCCACCATGGAAAGATTCTCCCGGTCTTTGGGCGTGCGGGTCACGGCGGGGATCATGGACCAGTACGGAATATCCATCATGGTATAGGTAACGCCCCACAGGATGTACACCACGCTGAAGTAGACCATCAGCGCTGCTTCGTCCAGCACCGGGGCGGCAAACAGGGCGTAGAGCACCAGCGCATTGAGCAGCGTACCGGAAAAGATCCACGGACGGAAACGCCCCCATCGGGTGCGGGTCTTTGCCACCAGAACGCCCATAAAGGGGTCGTTGAAGGCATCGAAGAATCGGGCTGCCATGAGCACCAGTCCCACAAAGCTTGCCGAAAGTCCCAGCACATC
>ERZ827490.2353-NODE-2353-length-20522-cov-4.121806_pt1 | contig 20522 bp, 24 predicted proteins | sample MGYA00519770_ERZ827490 | MGnify/ENA primary metagenome ERZ827490 (study PRJEB31778, sample SAMEA3449324) | human gut metagenome | biome: human gut; feature: human-associated habitat; material: faeces | place: United Kingdom | collected 2010/2012 ...
TACGGATGAGGAACGTGCTGCCCCTCTACCTTGGTTCGTAGGAGATAGCTGCCCTCGATGAATGCGCCTTGTTCCTTCTTGGCGGCAAGCTGGCCTTAGCCGTTCCAGGATAATGGCCGGTTTCTATTTATTAGGAATAACTATTAGCCTTGAATGATTTAAGTAGTAATTCCCCAAGGTGAGGCTGTCTTTGGTGTCAATAAGGACAAAGTAATCGGTGTTTTGCGCATAGTCGATGACTTATCCGGTGTTCCGAAATTTCTGCGGGGACTTCATGATGGTGTTTAAATGAGAACGCTCCACATCCTCCAGCTTTTGACGTTGGATGGAAAAGGAAGTTCAGTTCGTCCACATTGGCAGCCTGTATCAAGTTCTCCGGCAATTTCAGAGGGTACCCCTCCGAGGCAGAAATACCGGCAATGGTACAATCCTGCTGGTTGTCGGCATGGATATGTATTTCGTTCAAGGTAGACTGCACCTGTTCAGTGGCCATTGGCAGGAACAGCCAGCAGATATGTGGCCTGTTGGATAGTTCTTCTGCGCGGTTGTCAAGCAAGATAGAAAATACTTCGTTCACGAATGATCTTCTTTCCGGGGAGGTGTGGGTCTGGGCGTTGTGGTCAAGCTTTTTTGTAACACTTGTGGCTAGAAAATATCTGCTTCTTCGCGAGCTTATACTCTGGTTATGCTGCGGTTCTTGCCTGACAGAGGGGACGATATCCGTTAAAGCTGTGCGGTCGGACATGGTTATATGTCACGTACGCAAATTCTTCCACGGTCCGATATAGTGCCTCTTCCGTTTTGAACTCATACAGATTGGTGCATTCATTCTTTAACGTGTTGAAATACCTCTCCATCGGCGCATTATCATACGGATAGCCCGCCTTACTCATGCTTTGCGTCACATGGACGGATTCACAATAATCTATAAAGGCTTTTGAGGTATACTGGCTATCCTGAGCAGAGTGCAGGATCAGTTCGCCTTTGATTGCCGGTTGGGAATCCAGCGCTTTTTGAAGCGTCAGGATCGCCAGTCCGCTCGTAATTCGCCGGTCGGTGATGCTGGCCACTACGCTCCGGTCATACAGGTCAATGATACTGCAATTATAGCGGATATCTCCATTTTTCAAAAACAGGTATGTGAAATCCGTACACCACTTTTGATTGATGGAATCTGCATGGAAGTTCTGTTTTAACTTATTTTCAAATACCTTATGTGGCTTCCCGTGCATATAACCAGGATTTTTACGGCGGACAATGAATTTAAGTCCCAGTTCTGAATTCATGTATTTATGAAGGGTCGGCAGGCTGTAGCTGTATCCTTTCTGTTCCAGATACACGCGCATGCTCCTGTAACCATCGACTCCCTTAGGGTCATGATAAATGATGTCTATTGCCATCAGAACCTTTGCCTTATGGGTATAGTAATCCGCCTTCCGGTGTTTCCGGTAGTTATAGTAGGCGTTTGGACAAATGCAGAACCGCCGAAGCAGCCATCGGATGCCAAACTCTGTATGATATTTGTCAACAAATCAATAAGCCTCTAATCGATTTCCTTTGCAAAGAATGCCGCTGCTGTTTTTAGGAAAAGATTTTCCTTATGAAGTTCCTCATTTTCCTTTCGAAGTTTGAGCATTTCTTTCATGTAGTCGTATTCTTCTTTAGATTCCTGTCTTAACTGGCATTCTTCACGGAATAACTCGCACCATTTGGAGATACTGGCTTTGGATACGCCATATTCAGCAGTAATGCTTTTGTAGGTGCGTCCCTCTTCTTCATGAAGGCGAACAATCTTCTTTTTAAACTCGGGTGTGTAATTTTGTGGCATAATAAAGACCTCTTTCCTGATTATTCTTAGTATATCTTATTAGCCACTGCTGTTACAACTTTATTATAGCACTTCAGGGACGGCTACTGCGGCTTCCTCCTGTTTGGAAAGTTCTGTGGTATGATGCCCCCATCCTTTGTTTTGATGGTATAGATGGGGAAATTTCAGCAAAGGAATAGGTGTGGACCTTGATACGACCATTCAGGTACTTGTCCAGTGCGTCCCAGCTGGCAAAGACTTTCCGATTCTGTCTGGCCGTCCTGGTCTGTAGGTAACCGCCTGGCGCATTGGTGTGCAGACTCCAGATTAATGCCTAAAGTAAGGGACGGAGTTTTGGGATGTGCTGTTGTACCGGGTATTCTCAGAAATGGAATAATACATATGGTAAACCATCTTACTGAGGATATGACGGTAGTTGTCCGGTTGCTTCCAATGGTTGGAAGTGTGCGTGACGGGAAGCGTCTGGGCATATTCCAGGGCTTTAGACAGAGATAGGATTGCTCCGGCCTGTGGCTTTAAGCGGTCAAAGATTTTTTGCGGTGTGGTGCCGCCTGTGAACGGCTGGTATTTAGTTGTTGATAAGAGGAGGAAGTGCAAAGAGCCTCTGCTTTATTTGCTCTTCCAAATATGCCGCCAATATTTCAAATTTAATAGAATGCCTCAGATTGCAGTAATTACGTTTGCCAGAAGATACCTCGCTCCAACCTGCCCCAAAGGAATGATACGCGGAAAAAAGAAAATAGAGAAAATCATAGCAAGGCCAATGACCAAAATAGCTAACCAATAATATGGTATGTCTGTACCATACAGGCCAGAAGAATAGCTGTCCCAGCCAGCGTTTAGCAGAATAAATCCCCCTGCCTAAAAGCATCTTGGTATTTCGCGGCTTATACCTAAATTTCTGTTCCTGCGCCTCCTGTTCCTAAGCATACGTTTGAGGCTCAACCAGTTCGGCAATGTTCATTTCAAAGAGAGAAGACAGTTACAATCAGTTTTTAGATGTCGGTTCACTGGTTCCTACCTTCCATTTTGAAACAGCTTGACGGCCGATGCTCAACTGATCGGCAACATACTCTTGGGACATTTTTAGTTGTGTACGCCTGGCTTTAATGTTTTCGTTCAGTGCCATGTTCACGCCCTCCTATCCGCTTTCATCGTACATCAACATTCCAGTTGCAGGCTACCAACTAAAACGCAACCGGAAGTTGCAAGAGCCAGGCTATACAGAAATTTAAGAATCCGGCAGCTCACTCAGCATGTTTATGGTGCGGTAAATTTCTCCGCAGGCAGGGCACTTCCAATCTATATTACTCTTTTTCGCTTTCTTATGAAGATGCATTAATTCCGCTTGGCGGCATTTGGGACATATGGTTGGAAGCCCTGCCCACAACTGTTTCAGTAATCGTACTTCGTTTTCTCTGCTGTCCGTATACATTGTCTCACCTCATGCAGCCTAATCTATCCGGTTTATTTTGACAAGCTGAACGCTTCAAACAAGTAGGACAGCCGCATAGAGCAGCCGGTCTACCATTCATTGATCGCATACAATAATCCAAGCCGGATCTGTTTCAACAGTTCCGCAGAAAGTGTTTCATATTCCGGCTCCAACCCTTTTTCGTGCGCCACCCAAGGAGGTGAATCATTCCATAAACCCATTGCTCCCAATACATCCGCCCGGTTAGCTACCTCAAACACACTTAAGTGATCATCTGGTAGTGGCGGCAGTATAAGACCGTATGATTTATTGGGATATTCCTTGCCGCCGTCCAAAATCGTTCCTGCTTGATAAAAGATGTTTGTAAAGTTTTCAAATCCAAGCCGGATCGCTAAGTCCTGAATATGGTGCAAGACACTTCGGAACAATTGCGTATTATTTTCAAAACGTGGCCATGCCTTCGGAGAGTCATTCCATGGATGTTCCGTGTAGAGGACATTCCACTTTCGCTCTTTGGAATCAAACTTCCAATCAGCAATAAAATAGGTCATTCGATTTCCCTTAAAAAAACACACTATACTTGCCTGGGTCGTATTGGAAAACCCTAACAGGCTGCGATCTTTGACAGAAGTAGGGCAATAGAGTTGAATGTCTGTCAAATGTTGCTCTTTGAGATGCTCATACCATTGTGATACATCGGGAGCGGTATATGGTGAACCTCCACTCACCGTCACACACAGAAATTGTGAAGGGTTTTTATAGTTTGTTGGTATGTAACAAATCGAGTTGCGGTTTTATAATGCCCTTCTAGCGGCTACGACAATGGGGCATATCTGATACATTTGTCCATTCATAATCATACACCTATCTTTTCATTGTTATATTGCCAAAGAAAGCCAATGCAGTTCCTATCAAAAGTCCCAGTGGGAGGTTCTCCAACAAAATTCCGAAAATTAGACCAAGCCCCATCCCAATAGCAGCCATTCCATTCAAACGTTGTTTTTTATCCGACTGTTTCATCGGTTCCTATCCCCTTGTATGATATAAGTTATTGTGTATATTATAGCAGGAATATACGATTTTGAAAAGAAAAGTATTAATTCAATCATCACAACCGGAGTGTTCATGATACAGGGGGATTTTGGGGAGCTTCCTCAAAGAGAAAATCCCCTCCTGGTGGAATGGACCGGGCAAGGATTTTACCGGGAATGTGGATACACTCCTGGTAAACAGCTTCTTGTTTGTATTTTGGGAAAGTCCCAATCCCATGCATGACAGATGGTGAGAACATGGAAAACAATGTTTATACCCCCCTTTATAGTTGGAACAAATATATACACTAGGATTATTCTGGGAAGTATTCACAGAAAGCGGAGTAAAGTCTAAGCTGATGAATGAAGTATCAATAAGTCTCTTTTTAGAGATGAAAATAACCACCTATTGCATGATTTTTGTAAGGTGCTCAAGAGAAAATTTAGTAAGCAAATGATCGCAAGTCCAATAAGAAGGTAAAGAGCGTGAAATATCAAAACTGCAAAAGTGAGCAAGGAGAAGATTATTATTTCAGTAATCAACGAGTTCAGATAGCATAGACAAAACTTCGCATGTTATAACAATAAAAGCGGAAATTATGGAATTATTGGAACCCCCTTTTCTACTTGTTTTGGAATATTTAGGAACAAAAGAGAAAGTAACGTTTAAGAAAAGGGAATTATAAAACTTATATATTTGATATGATTTTAATATTTTTTGATATCCCAAAATACCGAAAGAATCCTGTTCCGCAAAATTGGTCAGTAGAACAACTTACCGCTATTAATATCGGTGCTATTAACTCTGCATAAACAGAGTATTTTTGCGATAGCCTTTCAACAGGCTCACGTGTAACAGATATTAAGGACAATTTGTCTAGCTACTATGACATAGAAGATAGGGATACTGCACTTGAAACCCAGGAATGGTTTTTTATCAGCGGGCACCGAGTATATTTTGATCGAATCAAGGTTTTTTTTCTGGCTGAGAAATTCAGATTGACAGCAATGGGGTAGATGAGGATGGGATAGCCAGAATTCAGGACTACATTTCAAACTTGGGGGAGTCTTTCAGCAATTTGATTAGCAAATGGAGAAACTGTACAGCAGTCTATTGTCGCATGGGATATGGGGAGTTTAGTTTTGGTCACTCGTTGTTGTTTTGATGCCGGTTATATATCTGATGAGGAGGCATGGAGTTATCTTTTTAATGCACGTAGTCTCAGACAATAAGTTTATACCTCATGGGAAGAGTTTGCGAGTGGGTATGTTATTGGACGAGCTATGTGCTTGGGAAATACAATGTCATTAACTGATATTATAGGGATTGTACAGGGGCTTTTGCAGGATGATTCAAGTCCATGGGTACAATATAAATTTAAGTAGATAAGGAGAGAGAAAATGGGATATAAGTTGTTAATTATTCCGGTTGTTGTCGTTGTGTTGGGTATTATCTTTATTCTTGTTATGTCTGCGCGAAGAGAACAATCTGGCGGCAAGGCGCAAGACCGCATGAAAGAGTTCGCTATATAAGAGTCCCCTTGCTTAAAGGGAACACCATTCTCTATTATCAATTTTTTGGAGGATGCAGTTAATGCACAGCATATTTGGGTGGTTGTTTATGATAAGGGCGGAATGAGACCCATACCCTCCACATCAAATCAATTCATATAAATATTGAAAAAATATGAAGATAATACACAATTTTTGATTGGAAGAGGCAGTTAGCTGCAAATTTTTTTGTAGGAAATAAAACAGAGGACAACGAGTATATGCCGTATGCCACAATAACAAATGTGACTATAGATGAAAATCGTAAGAAAGTAATCCTCCAGATTGGGAACATTGAGAAGTCTTTTAAGTATCAAATGAAGGATTGTTTTGGGTCTCCCCAGGATGAAACACTCCGTGCGTTTTTCCGATACCTTAAAAGCATTAAAAAATTTATATAGTGAACCAGATGACAACAATAACGTTATATAGAAAACGTTGGATGGGAGTCTGTCTACAAACGTCAAAAAATTTGAGTAATGTTCTGATAAAAAAGGATCCACTTATTATCTCTATGTCTGCTTCTCAAGGATGGTGCAAGTGGAACTATTTTTTACTACCATTCATATAATTGGAAGATACTGACTTGGCTGCGTAGTATAAAACGCAAGTATAATCTGGTTGCATCAGCAGACAGGGCATATATGAAAGGACCTCGTTTAACACTCTGATTTGTAGGATAAAATGTTCCGATATTTTTACTATTGTATTTTCGTAGGAGTTTTCAGAAAACAGTAAAATATTTAACAGTTTATTATTGATAATTGCTGATATGTTCAGTATATGTTTATTGGGGAATAAGGTACAAGGAGAGACTGGATATGGATATTTTGTAGCAGTGTCAGAAATGGCACGAAGATGACAAACACCATAAGATCATGGATGCTTTGGAAGCAATTCCCGCAGACAAGCGCACTGGCGATATAGATATGAAACTGGCCCGTGCTTATAATAATATGGGGAATTCGGAAACGCTGAAAGGACGACAGATGCTCAAGCATGCGTTGAAACTTATGCAGGTTCATGAGGATGAATTGGGGACAACTTATTTATGGAATTTCCACATGGGGTATGCTTGGTACTATCTGGACCAGGAGAGCCGGGCGTTGCCCCATTTCCGCCGGGCGCTGGAGCTGAATACAGGTGACGATTCTAGACTCAACTCACGTCAGGGAATCGAGGATTTAACGGACGACTGTGAGAAGCGGATCTCCCTTCCCCGCTTTGAGCAGTGCTTCCGGGAGAGGACAGAAACGACATGGGAAGCATTTGCCAAGCAAGAGTCACAGATGCGTTACCTCATGGGAGAGGGCAACAAACATGAGATGGGCAATGAAACTGATCGCACAGTGCGAACACATTCTGCATCTGGCATTTGATGATATTTCCTTTAGGATGGGATTCAATGGGAAAAAACATGAATTGATTCTTACCCCGGAGGGAGAAAAGGTCAAGCTGTTTGAATTGGTCTACTTCCAGAAGCGTACACCCGAAACAGTTCTGAGGAACTGGAATATCCTGGTGGGCTGCCAGTCCATACAGCCATCGCCTGCGCACCGATGGCTGGAGTATCTCCGAGGAAGAGGTGCTGATCTGGCTGGAGGAGTCGGGATAAAACAGCTTTGTCATCTCCTGCTACTGTGAAAAGCTGATGCCTATGCTCCGAGAGGAGGAGTTCCGAGTCTGGTGGATGCTTACGACCCTCACCGATCAAATACTGGGAGAAATTCACCATATGCGGTAGATAGATAGATTTGATGTGCTGGTGGAATCCAAGGAGGTTCCGTCCATTCGTATTTCCCAGCTGCCTGGCAATCTGAAGGACAAGGTCCTGGACCTCTCCAATAACTCGGAAAGATATTTGGAAACTTACAGTGGCTATGAAATGAGGCCTGATGAAACCCCGGACGCTGACTGACGGCTGGATGTGATGGTAGATATGCTTGTTGCGTTCCTCTTGTCAATGGCTATCTGAACGCCGACAATGACTTCATGAACGAGTTCCACGCAGATGGTGAGGTGGCGGGTTTTATCTCCTATTCGCTGTATATCCAGCGGGATGAGAAAGATAGTGATAAGATCTTTGACTTCCGCGGCAAGCTGGAGGAAGTTCTTACTGACGGGGACAGTTCAGATTTCTTCACCCTCTTCGGTGAAGCCACCGGCCTCTGATGCGGCTATGTGGACTTCATAGCCTGGGACATCCGCATGGCACTCAGGATGGACAAGGAATTCTTTGAGAACAGCGACATTCCTTGGGCCAGCTTCCGCACCTTCCGCAGTGAGGTAGCCTCGGTACATCTAAAAATGCATCGGATGATGAGTCGGATACCGAGGAACATGAAAATGAACTGGAGGAAACAATGGTGGACACGGACTACAACCCGTACACCTCGCAGAACGCCGAGGCATTCTATGATCAGTTGAAGCGGTGGAATGATGAGGACGAGTATACCTGCTGTATTCAGGTAATGAACGCTGTCCCGGCAGATCAGAGGGACTACCTCTTTGCCTACGCCCTGGCTCGGGCGCTGGAAAACTACACAATCATCGGAGATCATGAGGAGGGGGCTCCCAACTACAAGAGGGACAAAGCACTTCTTCGGGCCATCGAGGTGCTTGAAGCCGTCCGGGAAGAAGGACAGGGAAAGGCGGAGTGGAATATGCGCATGGCCTATGCCTATCAGTATCCGCACGGTCAGGAGGTGGAGGCCCTCCATTATGCCCGGAGGTGGGCAGAGTTGTACCCGGAGGACGAAAAGGCCCCTGCGGTAATCCGGGAGTGCAAAGCGGAGATGAAAAAACTCCAGGGCAGCCGGAGAAAGAAAGCCAAGTTCGTGCCCGGGGATACTCCTCTTGAGGAATTTGACCTTAACAATTTCTGGGACGATAACGAGTATGCCTTGAAGGAATATGTCAGAGAACCTCCTTCCGATGAGCTGATCGTTAGAGTGGAGAAGGAAATGGGCTATAAGCTGCCCGCTTCCTACATCTGGCTGATGAAGCAGCACAATGGGGGGATACCTGTGAACACCTGCAGTCCCACCAATGAGTCCACCTGCTGGGAGGAGGACCATGTGGCCATAACCGGCATATTCGGCATTGGACGGGAAAAAGCACACGCTCTTTGTGGAAACCTTGGCAGCTAGTTCATGATCGATGAGTGGGAGTAGCTAGACATCGGCGTGACCATTGGCGACTGACCCAGCGCCGGACACGATATGATCTTCCTGGACTACCGGGACTGTGGCCCACAGGGAGAACCTGCGGTGATCCATGTGGATCAGGAGAACGACTATAAGATTACCCATTTGTGGGCCTGGATATATACGCTGGGACATTACCCCGGTATTATTCAAATAACTGGAGGACCGCTGTACAGAGATGGGAAGCGGCAAACGGCTGTATCTTTCAGAAAATCACTCCGTATGGACAGGACGTGGCAGATGCGAAGAAACTGAGCCCTGCTGCAGTCCAGAATTTTGTGGAGAATAGGAGGGCACAGGTATCGACCTTAATGCAAACCGGACGACTATGGGCTACTCCATGACATCCCATTCCTTCTCCGCAATAGGCGAAAGCGTATCATTATGGGGATGGCAAGCAGCTACAAACAGTATGGTACCACAATCGTTCCAGCACATCTGGTTGGTATAGTAGGTCTTCACGTTATCCTCAGTCTATGGGCATAGGGAGATTTTTCTATGAGGGTCAGGAGCGGGTGGAGTCCTTGTTCCCTGTTTTGTGATAGGTATCCACTGTGGGAGTGATTCGTAAGGAGTTGGATAAACTCAATAAGCTGGCATGGTAGGCCTCCGAGGAAATCATTTTGAACTGGCTCGAAACCGAGGAGTATTCGGTGGACGGGTTTTTTGAGCAAAACAGGAAAGGTAGTAAAGCGGACCTCCCGTAGTATCCCCAGTATGGCACGGAAGCTGTGGAGTAGTTTGCCTGCGCTCTGCAAAGTCATGCAATTTGGAGAGAAGTAGCTGGTGCCCTGTTGTGCTGGATGATTCAGGAGAGTTTTTATGGGATATGATGTGAGCTTGTACCCAATTGCCTGGGACTGTTTCAGCAGAATGAGTCGATAAGAAGAGAATAGAAAAATCATCATCCATCTATGCACTGCCTGCAATGTTTTCCACATATCTATGGATGTGATCCACAAAATAATCATGCTGATTCCTAAAAGAACTAGCTAATAATATGGGCAATAAGTATACAATTCCGATACATACATCATACCACCCAGATGTTATAAGTGTAAATTTATAACAAATCCTCCAGTGTTTTTCCATAAAAATAATCATGCACCATTTTATCAAACTCTGCCCACATGGGAAGCGTTTTACATGTGGAGGCCCTGCTACAGGGGGTGGCGTCCTTGGAAAGACATGCAACAGTAGCAAGCGAGCCCTCCATTAATTCCAATATCTCACCCACAGAATATTCTTCCGGCTGACGGCAAAGTTTGTACCCGCCCCCACGTCCTCCAAGCCCGATCAGCATCTTTCCTTTGATAAGCTCTTTTACAATAATCTCCAGGTATTTTTTAGAGATTTCCTGTCGCTCTGCCACTTCTTTCAAAGGAATGTATCCTTCACCACCATGTTCTGCCAGATCTATCATGACACGAAGAGCATAGCGTCCTTTTGTTGAAACCATACCATACACCGTCCTTTCTGTGATTTATGCCTATTATACCGCGGGGTGAATAGGTAAATCAATAATTATTAAAAATTTCCCATATTGCCTATTGACATAGTAGGTGATTGGTGATACTATAAGCGCATCAGTTTTGAGTTGATCATCAGGAAAGGAGGCGAGAGCAATGACCGGATTATATACCTTCAAAGTTAATACTGTCATGTGTTGTCGAATGCGGAATTCCCGGGCATATTATATGGCTGGGGTACAGTTATGCGCAGATTGCAGCATAGCTGACTGCCTCGATACCATGCTTGATTGATCTGTCAGCAAATCGTATGCCATTTGCCCGGGAGCTTGTGATGAAGCTTCCGGTTTTTTATTTGCCGAAACCGGAACGGCAGCCGATTGAACCGAAAAATATTAATCCAAAGGAGATTACAAAAATGAGTGAATATAAAAACAGATGCAAATTTGAAACCCTGCAGCTTCACGTTGGACAGGAGCAGGCCGATCCTGCCACCGGTTCCAGAGCAGTTCCCATTTATCAGACCACATCTTATGTGTTCCATAATTCTGCACACGCCGCAGCTCGCTTTGGGCTTGCAGATGCAGGCAATATTTATGGACGCCTGACAAATTCGACACAGGATGTACTGGAAAAGAGGCTTGCCGCGCTTGAAGGTGGCGCTGCTGCACTGGCAACTGCATCGGGTGCTGCCGCAATCACCTATACCATTCAGGCTCTGGCACAAGCCGGCGATCACATTGTAGCACAGAAGACGATCTATGGCGGCAGCTATAATCTGCTGGCACACACACTTCCTCAGTTCGGAGTCACTGCAACCTTTGTGGATACCCATAATCTTGAAGAACTGACCGCCGCCATACAGCCAAATACCAAAGCTGTCTACCTGGAAACGTTGGGTAACCCAAACAGCGATATCCCGGACATTGATGCAATTGCAGAGATTGCCCATGCACACGGTCTGCCGCTTGTGATTGATAACACCTTTGGCACTCCATACCTCATTCGCCCAATTGAACACGGCGCGGATATCGTAGTCCACTCCGCCACCAAGTTCATTGGCGGCCATGGCACTACCCTGGGCGGTATCATCGTGGATTCCGGCAAATTTGACTGGAAAGCCAGCGGTAAATATGCTCCTATCGCGGAATCCAATCCCAGCTATCATGGTGTCTCTTTTGTGGACGCGGCAGGCCCGGCGGCCTTCGTCACCTATATCCGTGCCATTCTTCTTCGCGATACAGGTGCAACTCTTTCCCCCTTCAACGCATTCCTGCTTTTGCAGGGCGTGGAAACCCTTTCCCTACGCCTGGAACGTCATGCAGAAAACACAAAGAAAGTGGTGAAATATCTGGTCAATCATCCACAGGTGGAAAAGGTCAATCATCCCAGTCTGCCGGATCATCTAAACCACGCATTGTACGAGAAGTATTTCCCCAACGGAGGAGCCAGCATCTTCACCTTTGAGATTAAGGGCGGCCAGGAAGAAGCCTGGAGGTTTATCGACAATTTGAAAATCTTCTCCCTACTTGCCAATGTAGCTGACGTAAAGAGCCTCGTAATCCACCCGGCCAGTACTACCCATTCCCAACTCTCCCCGGAAGAATTACTGGATCAGGGCATTAAGCCGAATACCATCCGCCTGTCCATCGGCATCGAGCATATTGATGATATTATCGCTGACTTAGAGAATGGGTTTGCTTCATTGAAATAAGTGATATGAATGAAATTGAGGTATAAGGAGGCGGCTGGCTTGAGCTGGGAAATTATTGGGAAATATTTGCCATTGTACCAAAAAGCGGCGGTACTGACAGTAAAAATCGGATTTATTGGGATAGCGGCCGCCATTACGATTGGGTTACTATGCACCATCATTCAGTATTATAAGATTCCGGTCATCCGCAGGATTGTATCTGTATACATTGAAATCAGCCGGAATACGCCTCTTATGGTGCAGTTATTCTTCATCTATTATGGCCTGCCCAAAATTGGTATTCAGACAGATGCCGCTGCGTGCGGTGTTGCAGGGCTGGCTTTTCTCGGCGGGAGTTATATGTCAGAAGGATTTCGCAGTGGGGTTGAGGCGATTGCGCCAATCCAGGAGGAAAGCGCATATAGCCTCGGGCTAAGTAAACTACAGACTTTTTTTTATGTAATTTTGCCGCAGGCATTTTCTATCAGCGTTCCGGCATTTATGGCGAATGTGATTTTTTTATTGAAAGAAACCAGCGTATTCTCTGCCATAAGCCTTATGGATTTAATGTTTACAGCCAAGGATCTGATTGGACTGTATTACAAAACTGCAGAGAGCCTTTTCTTGTTAGTGGTGTTCTATCTTATTATTTTGCTTCCGGTTTCCGTTTTGGGAAGCCTCCTGGAAAGGAGGTCACGCTATGCAGGGTTTGGGTCTTGAGGTGCTGCTGAAAGGGAAAAATCTTGCACGTATTCTTGGCGGATTAGACGCGGCACTCAAAGTCAGCATGATTTCCATCGCCATCAGTATCCCATTGGGAATAATTTTGGGCATTCTCATGACATGGAAAAATCCAATCTGCCGGGCGATCCTGCGATGCTATCTGGAATTTGTCCGGATTATGCCGCAGATGGTGTTACTGTTCCTCGTCTATTTCGGTACTACGAGAGCCTTTGGCTGGGACTTATCCGGGGAGCTGGCATCCGTGATTGTATTCACAGTCTGGGGAACGGCTGAAATGAGCGATCTGGTCCGAGGGGCGCTTATTAGTATTCCCATACACCAGTATGAAAGTGCCGAAGCACTGGGGCTAACAAGAATGCAAAGCTATCGGTATATTATTCTGCCACAGGTCGTGCGAAGGCTGCTCCCACTGTCAATCAACCTCATTACAAGGATGATTAAAACAACAAGCCTGCTCCTGATGATCGGCGTTGTGGAGGTACTGAAGGTTGCCCAACAGATTATAGAGGCAAACCGAATGGGTAGTCCCAATGCTGCATTTGGAATTTACTTAATGGTATTATTTTTATATTTTATTGCATGCTGGCCAATCAGCCTTTTGGCAAAATACCTTGAGAAACGATGGAGGTGATAAGATGTCAGAATCGGTATTAACCATAGATCATCTGACAAAACAATTTGACAATTCTACTGTTCTCAATGATTTAAGCCTGCAGATTCACGAGGGCGAGGTTGTTGTGATCGTTGGCCCCAGCGGATGCGGAAAAAGTACGCTGCTGCGGTGTATCAATGCCCTGGAGAATATTCAGAGCGGTGAGATCCGGCTGCATGGGGAACTCGTCACGAAGCGAAGCAGAAACTTAACCGGAATTCGCCAAAAGATCGGTATGGTATTCCAGAGCTATGAGCTGTTCCCGCACTTAAACGTGCTGGATAATATCCTGCTGGCACCGACCAAAGTGCAGAAAAGGACAAAGGACGAGGTAAAAAAAGAAGCTCTTGCACTTTTATCCCGTGTTGGCCTTGCGGAAAAAGCGAAAAGTTTTCCGCGGCAGTTATCTGGTGGACAGAAACAACGAGTTGCGATTGTCCGTGCATTATGTATGCATCCTGAAATTCTGCTGTTTGATGAGGTAACAGCAGCACTTGACCCGGAGATGGTCAGAGAAGTATTGGAGGTTATCTTAAACCTTGCTGATCAGGGACGGACGATGATAATCGTCACTCATGAAATGCAGTTTGCAAGGGCGGTGGCTGACAGGATCATCTTTCTGGATGATGGAGATATCAAAGAGGAAGGGACACCGGATCAGTTTTTCGATGCGCCGAAAACTGACCGGGCAAAAAAGTTTTTGCAAACATTTACCTTTGAGCGGAAAGGTTCAAAGCAAAACTGATATAGGGCGATGCCCGGAATGGAGATTATGATGAAAAATATTCGCAAGCTTGTAACCATTGTACTCACTCTTTCGCTGACGCTTTCTCTAGTTGCCTGTGGATCAAAGAATTCTGCCAATGGCAGTGTGGCATCCGACAGAGAAAAAAAACAGAATGTTGTTTACCGTACTTTGGACGAAATTAAGGAGAGCGGCACCATTAACATCGGCGTTTTCTCTGACAAGAACCCATTCGGCTATGTAGATGAAAATGGGGAGTATCAGGGCTATGATGTGTACTTTGCCAACCGCATCGGTGCAGATCTCGGTGTGAAAATCAATTATGTATCCACCGAAGCGGCTAATCGCATCGAATATCTGCAGACTGGTAAGGCAGATATCATTCTGGCAAACTTCACAGTAACACCTCAGCGTGCTGAAGAAGTAGATTTCGCACTTCCATATATGAATGTTGCACTAGGAGTTGTTTCTCCAGACAGCCGTGTGATTGAGAGCCTGGATAGCTGGAATGCGGAGGATCAAATCATTGTCATTTCTGGTACAACCGCAGAAACCTATCTGATTGAAAACTATCCGGATATCCCACTGCAGAAGTATGACTCTTACGCAACTGCAAAGAATGCCCTGGAAAACGGTAACGGAGTAGCGTGGATAAATGACAACACAGAGGTTATTGCTTTTGCATTGCAGAACGATGGTTACACTGTAGGAATTCCATCATTGGGCAGTCAGGGCAGCATTGCACCAGCAGTTTCCAAGGGTAATGATACTCTTCTGGATTGGTTGAATGAGGAAATCATAAGCCTTGGTGAGGAGCAGTTTTTCCATTCAGCTTATAAGGCAACATTAGCTGACACCTATGGCTTGGACTACGAAGACAGTCTGGTTGTTGAAGGCGGAAGAAAAAATAAATGATGGAAAATATACTGGCTTTTGGCGACTTCAATACCTGGGGGCTGATTCCAGGTACTCATGAACGATATCCAAGGGGAAAACACTGGACAAGTATTTAACAGAAAAAAGAACGATGTCGTAACACCTCTATACATAGAAGAAGGTCTGTGAGGAAGAACGACCATATTTGAGGATGCACTGCGTAACGGAAGAAATGGATTAGATACACTTCCTGCCGGTTGAAAATCCATATTCCTTTGGCTACAGTAATTATCATGCTAGGTACAAATGACCGCAAAATATTGTATGGTGCTACTGCCCATGTGATTGGGAAAGGAATTGCGCTTTGCCTGGATGAATTAATAAAAGAGATTCTGGTAGACAGGATTTTATTAATACCGCATTCATTGCTGCATCATACTATGCTGTCGCACTCAGCATTGATGATGAACACCTAACAGATGAAGGACACCCAGTATTTGCGGATATTTTGTACAAAAAACTGATAGATATGGGAAGGATTTATGATATATCCCAAATTTATTAGGATACTATGTGCAGTTGTTCATCAAACATATTTATGTATCGCTGTCTATCTATATTCTAAAATCTATTCAGGTGGTTTTGTGTTAGATGGAAAGAGATTACGATAGCTTATTACTTGGCACAAGGAGCGGAGGTACATAATGTATCGTAATAGAAAGGATTGAAAATAAAATGAACAATGAATTATTAAAAAAATATGAACAATTAAAACAATATATATATTCTTTTGGAAGTGTAGCGATTGCTTTCTCCGGTGGTGTGGATTCTACATTGTTATTATATGCTGCAAAGGAGGCATTGGGGGATCGGTGTATTGCCGTTACTGCATCTTCCTATTCATTTCCAGACAGAGAACTGGAAGAAGCAAAAGAATATTGTAAAAGCGTAGGGGTGCGTCATTTTGTTGTGATGTCAGAAGAACTTGAAATAGAGGGATTTTCTCATAATCCTAAAAATCGTTGCTATCTGTGTAAACATGAATTATTTGAAAAAATGCGTATTCTTGCAAATGAACAAAATATTTTTGAAATTGCAGAAGGATCAAATCTTGATGATATGGGAGATTATAGACCTGGTTTAAAAGCAGTGGCTGAGCTTGGCATTAAAAGTCCGCTAAGATATATCGGGTTTACAAAGCAAAATATTCGTGATATATCAAAATATTTGAGTATACCAACTTGGAATAAACAGTCCTTTGCTTGCCTTTCAAGTCGTTTTCCGTATGGGGATTTGATTAGTAAAGAAAAGTTAATGATGGTAGATAGGGCGGAACAGTTGTTGTTAGATCTAGGGTTTCATCAGGTACGTGTTCGGATTCATGGCAGTATAGCAAGAATTGAATTAAACCCTGAAGAGTATGGATTATTGTTGGAAGAAAATATAAGATCAATTGTATATCAAAAATATAAAGAGTATGGATTTTCTTATGTAACATTGGATTTAATGGGATATAGAACTGGAAGCATGAATGAAGTAATGATAGTATAATGCTCACTATGAAACTTGATAGAGTTTGTTTATCAATGAAATAACCACCAAATAATAATACACCTAGATATAGAATTATTCCATTCCTTGCTAAGTTGAAGTCATTGACTATAATTCACATGCGATTTTTGATAGATTTGAGTGTTTCATTCCAAGGCGTTAGCTCTTTGAGCTGATCATTGGCTATCTGTTTCTCTGGACAATGCTTTGGAGAAGGTTTAGTAACTGTAAAGATTCAGGTCATGTTCTTTTTCCATCTTAATCATTGGGTATACGTTCGTTTGGCGGGGCAGTCTTAACTATCATCTTGCCGGTCTGCTGGACGCTATCGATGCTCTTTACACAAAGTATAATACATTTCTGCTTGAAAACGGATATGGCCTCAAATACAATCTCGGAAATGCCCGGATGTTTGTGATTGAAGGAATGGACAAAGTCCGTAAAGTCATTGAAGAAAACAGGAAACTGCAGAAGAACCTGATGCAGATTGCACAGGAAGAAGACATCGGATTCGTTTATGGGAAAGGTAAGCATAAACCAGAGATCCAGAAGCTTTACGAGGAACTGGAAGAATGCGGGACCCGTCTGATGGAGTATAAGGCATGCTTTGAGATCATGGGGAAAGGCCACAACAGCTATTCCAAAACAGACATGGAAGCAACCTTCATGCGGATGAAAGAGGAGTGCGACAAGAAGCGGCTTCTTCTTGAAATATTTCAGTATAGATTAATAACTCTAGTATCCCAGTGATAGGGATATTCCCATCCGAAACTGCGCTACAGGTAACTGTGGGGTGGGTTGCATGAGGAAAAGCTTAATCCCAAACTTAGCATCCATAGAACGGGAGGGCGAGGGAAAGATTTGCATGGTATGTAATTAAATATCGTGACATTCAGCATTGGATGGATGTGAATGCCAATGTAATGCAGATAGGAAAACATTACTTCTTCTTAATGTCAGTTATCACCCATATATCTGCCGGTATAGTGAACATACCTAAACAAATCGAATCTGAAAGAAGCTGAACTTGGTAAGCCCTGCAGCGTCCAATCCTATAAAGGTTGGTAGACTGACCGCAAGGAAGGCACAATTCCCTGCAGGGTATAGGAGCGTTGGAAAAAGCAAAGGCCATCAAGGTGCAAACCGGCAGGAATAAGAAATAACTGGATGGATACACGATAAAGTGACTCGAAAGAGAGCTGACTTCCAACTGGTATACAACACGAAAGAAAGCGGAAAGCAACCTGTTAAAAGGAGGATGACAGATGAGAAATACTTTATTACAAATAAAGTCCACAACGTCCTTCCCTACGAACTGGAAAGAACTACAATGGAAACAAATCCGTAAGTATGTAAACAGGCTGCAACAACGAATCTATCGTGCCGAAAGCTTGGGGAACAAACGAAAAACAAGACAGTTACAGCGGCTGCTAATGCGAAGCAAGGCGGTATTGCTGCTTTCTATCAGAAGAATTACTCAGGAAAACAAAGGGAGAAAGACGGCTGGAGTAGATGGCATAACGATACAGACAGATATCGAACGTATGAATCTCTACCGAAAAATGTGCAATCGTACTATAGCATATCACAACCCCAAACCCTCTTACCGTACTTATATAAAAAAGAAAAACGGGAAATTACGTCCGTTAAGCATCCCAGTAATCATAGATCGAATCTGGCAGAATGTAATGAAAATGGCACTGGAGCCACAATGGGAATACCGTTTTGAACCAACCTCTTATGGATTCCGACCAGAAAGAGGCTGCCATGATGCGATTGAGCGAATCTATAAATACCTGGTGTTCGGAAAAAGGCGATGGGTATTTGAGGGAGACTTTAAAGGCTGTTTCGACAATCTCAACCATAGTCATATATTAGAACAAATCAAAGGAATTCCAAACAGAAAAGTCATTGAGAAATGGCTGAGAGCAGGATATGTAGACGATGGTTTATTTTATAGTACAAAATCCGGAAGTGGTCAAGGTTCAGTAATATCACCATTATTAGCGAACGTAGCTCTGCACGGAATGGAAAAGGCTCTTGGAATCAAGTATTACGTAAACAAACGCAGTGATGGGTATACATGGGCAGTTAATCCAACAGCCTATGCAATGACACGATATGCGGATGACTTTGTAGTTATGTGTAATACAAAACAGCAGGCCGAAAGCGTATATAATAAACTGAAACCATATCTCGCTCAAAGAGGGCTTGAATTAGAGGAAACAAAAACAAAAATAGTAGAGGTGACAAAGGGGTTTGATTTTCTGGGTTTTAATATTCGGCGATATAAAACTGCGAAGGGCGAACAGTTATTTATAAAACCTTCCAAGGACAGTATCAAGAAAAGCAAACGTAAAATTTCTGATATTACTTATCAGGTACGAGGACACAAGGTGGATGTGCTTATTCAAAAACTGAATCCAGTCATTCTGGGAATAGCAAACTACTGGAGACCAGAGGTGTCAACTAAGGCATTCGCAGATATGGATAAACACATAGTTAATGTGACGTATCGCTTCTTGAGAAGAACCCACAGAAAGAAAAATAATAAATGGATTAGGGAAAGATATTTTCGAGAAGATTATAGAGGAATAAGTGCCAATCGATGGATTCTCTCATCTCCAAATCAACACAATCTGCAACTTATGAAGATGACCTGGGTGCACATCAAGAGACATGTCCTGATTAAACATGATGCAAGTCCATTCAACGCCGAACTAGCAAAATATTTTAAGGATAGAAAGAGAAAGTCAAGGAACCAAGAGAACGGAAAAAAGTATGCTTGAGCTGTATGTCATGAAAGTGACACGTACAGTTCTTAGGCGGGAAAGAGGGAGTAATCTCTCCGACCTAGCCGACCCATATGATGAACGGGAAGTTAAAACCAGCATACAATGTCCAGATTGCGGTGGAGAATTACTTTATTGTCCACGGATATGTAAGAAATGACCGGACAGACTATCATACTCTGATTCCTGTTTTAGAGAAGCACAGGAAAACGTTTGGAAATACGTTGGAGGCAGTGACTGCTGACAGCGGCTACTGCAGTGAAAAGAACCTGCTGTATTTGAAAGAGAACGGGATCCGGAGTTATATCAAGCTTCAGGAAAATGAGAAGCGTAAGACACGGGCATGCAAAGAACAGGATGGCTACACCCAGACCGTGGAGGTATATGGCTGTGCGGACTGCAGCGGCTGTGAGCATAAATCGAAATGTCTTTATAAATACAATGCAGAAAAGAAGCCGGACTGCAATAAAGTCATGAAGATCAATGAGAGATGGGAAGAACTGCGTGAAGAGTCACATACAAATATCCAGAGTGAAGAAGGGAGCCTGAAACGTCAGACCCGTTCAATCCAGACAGGGGGACACTTTGGAGATATCAAGGAGAATGAAAACTTCCGGCGTTTTACCTACCGATCAGAGGAAAACGTATATAAAGAGTTCATGTTGTATGCGATAGGCAGGAATATGATGAAATACCACCGACTTTTACACCATGAAATCAAAAAATATGAAGGGAAAAAGGAGCAGAAAACCGCTTAGAAGACAGGGCGCTCCGTAAAAACCAAACAAGGGGGTTTGCGCCCTGAAATAGGAGCAAGAAAAAGGAAGAGACAGTCTCATAGAGAATTTTGCCTTAGAAAAGGCCCGAATTCTCTGGGATTGTCTCTTTCTATCATGGGCTCTTTGTCAATAGTTGGGGTGGGATTTGTTAAAATCCCGCCCCAATTCTA